>Ga0209748_1000008_pt1 | contig 283919 bp, 203 predicted proteins | sample BarGraIncu00421A_FD_185490 | JGI IMG/M metagenome (GOLD analysis project Ga0209748, IMG submission 185490) | Arctic peat soil microbial communities from Barrow, Alaska - Barrow Graham LP Incubations 004-21A (SPAdes) (version 2) | ecosystem: Environmental > Terrestrial > Soil > Wetlands > Peat... | reverse complement strand
CTTCTTAGTCTAAATGGTATAAATATCCAGCCAAATATAATATGATTTATATATCTTTATTTGCTTTCCTAATGATTGTAATTTCCTTGTAAATGTAGTTAATTATTTTTAAAACAAACTAGTTGTGTGTATTTATTTTAAATATTTATACTTTAGTTTGCAAATTATCAAAAGGTGATTTAAATTTTTTGTATGCTTTTTTTCTGTTACATGCGTATATAACTCTGTTGTTTTTAAACTTTTATGTCCCTAAATTTCTTGTACGTACCACAAGTCAGTTCCCGATTATAGTAGATGTGTTGCATAACTGTGATAAAACCGATGAAGTGTTACCTGCTTTTTGATTTTTGAGGTGTCAAGTGCGTGTTTTAATACTTACTTTAAACTGGTCTCACTTTATTGTTCACTCTGATTTCACCCCTGGAACAACTATATTTTTGGTCGGAAAGTTTTGTAATACACCCGAAGCATTTCTATCACTTTGTCCAAACTAGGACTAAAGATTTCAGAGATCGCTGTTTTTGATTTAGATCTTCACCATGCGTTTCATTTGGAAGCTGTTCAAACTGTTCCACCAAAGATATTAAAGGTTGTCAACCTGAATTTAATCAGTTGGTACGCACAAATTATATGTTCCAAAAAGAGGAGTTCCAAAAAACATCTTCTATTGTTGTAGTAAATGCCCATTTTTCAAAAATAAAATTTGCAAATCCACTTTTAAATGCTGAATTTCATGTCATAAATAGATTAAGAAACGATGTATATTTACGCTATAAATTCACAGGCGAATATGCTGGATCAGGTAGACCATATCAGTATGCAGGAAAAATTAAACTTGACAATCTGGATATGGACATATTTACTGAGGTCCATTTTTTCTGAAGATACACAGGCATTTTCGGCTATAGCGGTTCGGTGTTTGGTTTACTTATGTTATTTTCTTTTTTTTACTTCAGTTCGCTTGCGAGCCTAACTTTCATAAAGTCGCTGGATATATACGAAAACCTATTAGTTGGACTTTCAATGTGAAGTTTTTCTTTGTCAGCTTTAATTACGCAATTTTGTCAAAAGTAGCCAGACGCACATAGACTTTGGAAAATATGAATTAAACCGCCTACGCAGTATTTTAATAAATCGAAGAAAATACTTAAATAGATAAATAATCAAATAAATTATTGAGAATCCCTAACGCAACGCACAGAGAAGCCATTCTGCTTTTCGGTGTAGGAGTTATTGCCCACATAGCTGATTCGGTAGATCATGCCCCTGAACCAAGCGTAGATGCCGACCTCGGTATCGCACCACCAGCTACCACCATAACTCAGACTGCCATCCGTTCCATAAAAATTACCTCCGCCACTAGGAAGAGCAAAAAACCTGTACTGTTGTTTTTTGTTAAATGGTTGCCTATGGCACCAGTTCCTGTATCGGTTTCCCAATCGGTAGTAGCAGCTAATGATTTTGCATAATTATTGTAAGTTGTTGAACCATCGTAATTATAACCATTAGTCATCAGGTAATTATCAAGGATAGCCCACTCGTCATTAGTGGGTACGTACCAACCAGTAGGGGCTAACTTAGCTGTGTTTACAGTGTGCCAATTGTACAAAGCCCCATAGGTATTTTTATAGGTGGTGTCATCGTTGTTATACCAACAATACGCAGGAGTTGATAAATTTGTCCATGCTGAATTCTCAGTCACATTAGGAATAGAAGTGCCATCGTTGTATTTGGTGGTTTTAAGGTTTTCTGCCATCCAAGTTTGAGTGCCAATCTTTACTACTTTATAATTGTTACTATCACCATCCGTACAAGCTATGAATTCAAAATTAATTTTATCCCTGCTTTTGGCTCAAAAAATCTCATTTGAAATAAACGATAGTGCAACATTTCTTTCAAAATTCAAGAGATTACGAATAAAAAATTCTCAAATCGATAAGATTCCATGTTGAAAAGTAGTAAAAACTATTTTCCAGAATAAAATTCTAAAATAACACTCATTATTATCGTATTTTGATACGTGAAAGAGAAGATTGCAATCACTATCAATTTAAAAAAGTAACTTTTGATCTGGCTGGCAGGGATGGACTGTAACTTATTTGTTATACTTGCACCAAATTTACTGGTTGGCTTTCCGTTAATAAGAAAACGAACATTGCTATTACCCATCAATTTTATGTTTCCATTAATATCTATGCTGACCGTGGGAACTCTTTTTAGAATATTAATCACAACGCCTCCTTGGGGAGTTAGGTCATTGCCGAGGTTATAAACCATTTTGTCAATTTGATTTTCGATCAAAGCTTTAGTCCCCTTAACAATAACTTCATTCATATTAATAGCATCCGATTGCAAGAGCAAAGTGCCGATATTAAGTTCCGGTTTATCTATTCGAAAGCTATCCTTAACGTAGGGATGTCAGGATGTTTTTTTACTTTATTTGACTAATTTGTTTTAACTTATGGTAATTCTTTCTTAAATGAGAATATCCGATCCATTCATCTGTAATAATATTGGCATCTTTTGATATATGAACCTCGAAAAATGTTCGAAAGGAAGTTCTGTAATTTTGAGGATGGAAAAATAATAGTTGAATGTACAACTGATACAACACATCCTATTGATACGAAAATCATTTCTGAGTTAATAGTTCAGGTATATCAATTTTTAGGGTTTAATCTCTTGGTGAAAATTTTCCGCCCCTTGGGGCGATTCTATTTCACTAACATCCGATTGGCGGATGAACTCTTGATAAATAGATAAAGGGAACAGGTAATACCCTGTCCTCTTGCAGCGTGGGTAGTTCATTTTAACTTATATTTTACCTAGCTTATTCCTATCAAGCACCGTTACAACCCGTCCATTAGTTTTCAGAATACCTTCATCTTCAAGTTCCTTTATTGAACGAGCTAATGACGGACGTTGTACTCCAAAGTACTCTGCTAATTGGGTTCTTGATCGTTTTAAAATAAAGTAATTCTTCTCCGGTGTCGTCTTTTCTAAAAGAAAGATTGACAACTTATGCCTTAGGCTTTTGATGGATATCATTTGAAGTTTTTGTGATAAAAAAACAGTCATATTCGAGTTAAGGGTCAAAAAGTTAATCAATAATTTCTCGTTATGTACCATTTCTTTCAACAATGTTGATTTAGAGATTTTTAAGAACCAACAGGATTCCATTGCAATGACATCTACCGGGTATTTATTGTTGCTTGCAAATATAAAAGCCGGTGCAAGTGGTATTACAGCTTCTAATAAATCAATTTCAAGTGTATTTCCGTCATCCGTAATCATTTGAGTCCGCACAACACCATCTACCAATAAATACATGGCGTTGATAATATCTCCCTGCCTTACTACTGTTTCTCCTTTTTTAAATTTGATGACTTCATTTACATTTCTATCCAAGAAGGCATCATGCTCTTCTTTGCTCATACCTTTGAACAATGGGCAGGCGATTAATTTATTTTCATCCATTATAATACTGTATTTAAGTGTTCAAGCATTTAAAGTTTAAACAACCTGATTCCAGGAATGTAGACAACAAAAGTATTAAATATAATCAAATAAATACTGTTGTAACCTGGGTTACACAAATGAGGTGATTGAGAATATACCTTTGTCAAACAAAAAAGAACAGATCAATAAGATTTAGATTTCATTTTAACCTACAAGATTTATAAAACAAACATTAGAAACAATTAAAAATTACAATTATGGAAGAAGACATCGAAATTTGCCATTGTATGGGTATTATGAGAAGTGAAATTATTAAGGCTATCAAAGAAAAAGGGTTAAAAACAGCAGATGAAGTAGGTGAAGAAACTACAGCCGGTACAGTTTGCGGAAGTTGTATCTCTGATATTGAAGACATTTTACAAGAAATAAACGGTTAAAACATAAAAGAAAATGAAGAATTTAAAAGAAATGAAAGTCGGCGACATTGTCACTGACGATTATAGGGCAGCAGAGATTTTTAAACAACAGGGTATTGATTTTTGCTGCGGTGGAAATCAGAGTTTAGAACAGGCCGCCAAAGGAAAAAAACTGGATATTGCAGCACTTGAGAACAAACTAAATAACCTGGATAAAGTAACAACAAACAATCAGCTAAATTTTAAAGATTGGAACTTAGATTTTTTGTGTGATTACATTGTAAATGAATACCATAAAAGAGTAATAATAGTATTAGCTCAAATAATGGCATATCTTGAAAGAATTGTTCAGGTTCATGGAGCCCTTCACCCTGAATTAAAAGAGATTGCTGATTTATTTTCTCTTATTAATATTGAGTTACCTATACATCAACGCCAGGAAGAAAGCGTATTTTTTCCCGCAATTAAAGATGTTCTAATTACTAATTCATCACATAGTAAGGTAATTATTAATTCACAAAATTCTTTGATGATGGATGAACATGAACTGATAGGTGATACAATGGATAAAATAAAGGTACTGAGCGATAATTACAGCGTACCAGCCGATGGTTGTAATACCTATCAGGTGACCTATAAACTGTTGGAAGAATTTGAAAACGATTTGCATATTCACGTACATCTTGAAAATAATATTTTATATCCAAAAGCATTAAAACTAGCAGAGTAAGCAAATGAAAAAGCAAGTAATAAACAACGTTTCCTGGGTTGGGAAAAATGATTGGGAATTAAGACAATTCCATGGCTACGAATATTCAACAAACAGGGGTTCAACCTATAACTCCTTTCTGATTCAAGAAGAAAAAAATGTATTGATAGATACGGTTTTTGTTCCTTTTGCAAAAGAATATGTTTCAAATCTGGCATCAGTCATTGATTTAAAAAAAATTGATTACATAATCGTAAATCATGCCGAACCGGATCACAGCGGAGCTTTACCTGAATTGTTGAGCCTGATTCCCGACACACCCATCTATTGCACGGAGAATGCCGTAAAATCATTAAAGGGTCATTATTATAAGGATTGGAATTTTGTAACTGTAAAAGCCGGTGATAAACTCTCTGTTGGTAACGGTAAGGATCTTATTTTTATACCTGCGCCTATGCTGCATTGGCCTGATAGCATGTTCTGTTATCTTACTGAGGACAACGTTCTTTTCAGTAACGATGCATTCGGACAGCATTTCTGCTCAGAATTACTTTTCAATGATTTGGTCGATCAGTCAGAACTTGCCGAAGAAGCAATTAAGTATTATGCAAACATACTTAATCCGTTTAGTAAATTCGTTACAAAGAAAATAGATGAACTAATAAAACTTAATTTGCCCATAGATTATATTTGTACAAGTCATGGTGTTATATGGCGGGACAATCCATTACAAATAGTGAAAAAATATGCTGAGTGGGCTAACAACTATCAGGAAAATCAAATAACCGTGATTTACGATACAATGTATAACGGAACCCGTACAATTGCGGAGAATATTGTTCGGGGAATTAATATTGCCGATAAATCAATTAATGTAAAAATGTATAATGCAGCCACCAACGATAAAAATGATATTATTACTGAAATCCTAAAATCCAAAGCAATATTAATGGGGTCACCAACGGTAAACAACGGATTAATGTACGCCACTGCCGGTCTACTTGAATTGATAAAAGGGCTGAAATTTATTAACAAGAAAGCAGCAGCTTTCGGTTGTTATGGTTGGAACGAGTTAGCTTCCAAAAAAATTGACACATTACTCCGTGAAGCTGGTTTTGAAGTCATTCTCGAGCCAATAACAAGTTATTGGGAGCCGGATGCTGATGTTATAGATAAGAGTATTGAATATGGGAAAAATTTTGTAAGTCTCTTATAGGAAGAAGATTTAATATCTAATTTATAGAAAGTAATCAATTAATATTTTAATATTATGAGCAGAAATGAAAAGAAAGTGGTTCTGAAAAACTCAAGAAACAGTCAGAGAAGAGGGTTAGAAAATTTATTTCCCTTATTCGTTTTCTTTATGTTGATTCTTTCAACAAGTGTAGCGTTTGCACACTGCGACACGATGGAAGGTCCATTAATTGGAGATGCTAAAAAAGCAATCAGCGAAAATAATGTAATCATCGTACTTAAATGGATTCCGGAAGTCAATGAGGCAGAAATTAAAGATGCTTTTATCCATACGATAAAAGTCAGAGTTTTAAGTCCTGATGCAGAAAAACTCGCTGACATGTCATTTTTCGAAACACTTGTTCGTATTCATCGTGCAGGAGAAGGAGTTTCCTTTACTGGAGTCAAACCCATAGGAACACCTATTGATCCGAAAATAGCAGCGGCTGATAAAGCAATTGCTGCAGGGAATCTGTCTCCGCTGAATGGCTTGATACCCGAAAAAAACAGGCCTGAGTTGACTGAACGTTTTAACAAAGTGATGTCGTTGAAAAATTTCGATGTGAATGATGTAAAGGCCGGACGGGAATACATTGAAGCCTATGTCCAATTTTTCAAATTTGCCGAAGGAGAAACCGAAGCACATGAACATGGCAATGAAGCTGAAGTTGATTCTAGCAACCATGCAGCCCATATTCCCTGAGCATTAACAGGTCTCTTTTTTATAACTACAACCATTTTTGTCTCTTTTTACATGAAGAGAAAAAATGGATGACGTTTTCTAAAATAAACAATATAAATTTAAATGTTATGGATATTACAAAAGTATGGATGGAAGAAGGTTGTATTGCTTGTGGTTTGTGTGAAAGCACATGTCCCGAAGTGTTTAGAGTAGATGATATTGCTTACGTAAACGAAGGTGTAAATTACCTTGAATACGCAGAATTGATTAAGGAAGCTGCGGAGCTTTGTCCCGTTGAAGTGATAAAATATTCTGAATAAAAAAAATACAATTATGAAAGCAAGTGAAGATTTAAGACATGAACATGAACTAATTAAAGTAGCTCTGAATATATTGGGGAAAATGGCATCTAATATCCAACAGAATGTGAATGTAGATGTGAATGATCTAAAAGAAATAGTCAATTTTCTTATCTTATTCGCTGATAAATGTCACCACGGGAAAGAGGAAATATATTACTTCCCCGCACTTGAAAAAGCAGGTATTCCTAAGGCAGACGGACCTATCGGAGCTATGCTCATTGAACATGAACAAGGTAGAAACAATATCCGGCAAATGAAAGAAAGTGTATCTGGAGTAAGTGCCGATACGCAGACTTTTGCAAAGGCAGCTTCTTCATACGTCACTTTAATGAAAAATCATATTGAAAAAGAAAACAACATTTTATTCATGATGGGTGACCAACGATTACCCGAAGAAATACAAATGGAACTGCTGGAAAAGTTTGAACAACATGAAGAAGAAGTGGTTGGTGTAGGAAAACATGAAGAACTTCATGCATTATTGGAGAAATTTGAACAAAAGTATTTAAATTGATAAATGAAAAAACAAAATGGAGGGCAGTAAAGAATAAAATTTAAAGTTCCTTTTAATAACAATATAATGAAAACAGATTTTAATTTCGTAGCGCCTGTTATGATGAAATATTTGCAGATGAACAGAAAAGGAATTTTCTAAAATGATATATTTTGGAAAGGGCATTGACCTTGAAGAAGTATTGATTAAATTGGTTGCAATTTCCAAAACCATCAGGGAGAGTTATCTGTTTTAATATTTTGATATATGGTTAAGTCATGTACTTAAAACAAACTTAAAAAAGAATGATTAAAATAACCAGACATGCAAAATTATTTTGATAAACAATTTGAGCTAAGGTATTTTGAAATGAACAAATTCGGGGAGGCTTCTTCTACAACTATATTAACTTTACTTGAAGAAACTGCTGCCGATCATTGTTATTCAATAAATCATGGTTTGTATGACCTTGAAGCTCAGGATATCGGATGGGTTTTACTTTCCGGAGTGATGGAAATGGATCACTATCCTAAATACAAAGAAAAAATTTTCATTAGAACATGGTTGTCAAGCTATTCCACAATTAAAGGTATAAGAGAAAATCTTATCTATAATGAACAAGGCAACATTATTGGAAGAGCCAAAGGGCTATGGGTATTCTTTGATATTAACAGGAGAAGACCTATTCAAATATTCGATGGCATAAAAGAGAAATGGGGCAGTAATCATGAAGAATGTATAAATCACGATATTTCGATGAAAATTGAGGCAATTGATTCAGGGAAATATGCCAACGAATTTAGAATAAATCGATTCGATGTTGATACGAATCTGCATGTAAACAATATCAGGTATTTGCAATGGATGATAGAGTCTATCCCAAAAGATATTACAGACAATTATGATTTAAGTTATATAGATGGGCGTTTTATTGCAGAAGCTCATTATGGTGACATAATTTTGTCTTATTCAGAGAATGATGTTAATGACCATTCCTTTTCTCATACCATAAAAACACAAAGTAACAATAAGGATTGTGTCATTGCAAAGACGAAATGGAAAGAAAGAATAAGATAGTTGAGAGCTCATGTTTATTAAGTGATATTCATCAAACGTTGTTGTATTCAAGCCAAATTTCAGAATAATTCGGGCCGTAATTATAAAATATTTAGTTAATATAAATAGAATAAATTTATACATGATGGATAATTTTCTTGCCGCAAGGCTACAAATGACGGTTTCTTTTGTATTTCATATCGTTTTCGCCTGTATTGGTATGACCATGCCCTGGTTAATGTTTGTAGCCGAACTGAAATGGATAAAAACAGGCCGAAAAGTTTATCAGGATTTGTCAAAGGCCTGGGCCCGCGGAGTAGCCATTTTCTTCGCTGTTGGAGCCGTTTCGGGTACCGTGTTATCTTTTGAGTTGGGACTGCTCTGGCCAAAATTCATGGAGCATGCAGGAGCTATTATTGGGATGCCATTTTCATGGGAAGGCACTGCTTTCTTTCTCGAAGCAATTGCTTTAGGCATTTTCCTGTACGGAAGAAATCGTGTGAGCAAAAGGATTCACTTAATTTCAGGATTAGTGGTTGGAATTGCAGGCGTTGTTTCAGGTATTTTTGTGATAGCGGCTAATGCTTGGATGAATAGTCCTTCTGGCTTTGATTGGGTGAATGGTCAGGCAATCAATATTGATCCGGTAAAAGCCATGTTTAACAAGGCTTGGTTTCAGCAGGCGCTGCACATGACCATTGCAGCATTTGCAGCCACCAGCTTTGCAGTGGCTGGTGTGCACGCTTTTATGGCACTGCATTACAAAGGAAATGAGTTTCATCGGAATGCAATCCGGATCGCCCTTGCATTTGGAGCGGTTGCTGCCATATTGCAGCCCATCAGTGGCGACATTTCTGCAAAGAACGTAGCGAAACTACAACCAACAAAATTGGCTGCCATGGAATCCTTGTTCAAGACCTCAAAACCAGCAGCTCTGCTCATTGGTGGTATTCCTGATGAGGAAAAAGAGGAAGTAAAATACGGAATTCATATTCCATACTTACTGGGTTTCCTGGCACATGGAGATCTTAATGCAGAAGTGGAAGGACTGGATAAAACCGATAAAGAAAATTGGCCACCGGTAGTCATTGTACATTTTGCCTTTCAAACCATGGTGTTTATGGGTATGTTAATGATGGGCACAAGCATTTTATTCCTGATTTTCAAATTCAAATTGAAAGAGAATCTCGATAAAAGGTGGTGGTTAAAGTTGCTGGTTTGGCTAACTCCGGTTGGATTTATTGCAGTGGAAGCAGGTTGGATTGTAACGGAAGTAGGCCGACAACCATGGATTATTTATAGAATCATGAAAACGAAAGACGCAGTTACACCCATGCCGGGAGTGCAATATCCTTTTTATCTGATTACACTGATTTACTTGGCGCTGACTTTCATTGTTATTTTACTGATGCGTAGACAAATTTTGGATGTTCATACAAATTCTCAAAATTTCAATACTCATGACTGAATTTATCATCTTGGTTTTAGGGATTGCAGTTTTGTTTTACGTACTGCTTGGTGGAGCCGATTTTGGAGCCGGAATTATAGAATTGGTTACCGGGAAAAGAGGCATTGATACGATCTCGAAAGCCATTGCTCCGGTTTGGGAAGCAAATCACGTTTGGCTCATTTTGGGGGTTGTAATTTTATTCAATGGATTCCCGCTTGTTTATACCACCCTTACGACTTATTTTCATATACCTTTGTTTATAATTTTGCTTGGAATTATCTTCAGGGGAACGGCTTTTACTTTTCGGTATTACAACACGGTGAAGGATAACTCATACAAATACTACTCGCAATTATTCCGGATATCGAGTTTATTGACACCTTTTTTTCTGGGTGTAACCTTGGGAGCCATCATGTTGGGGAGAATTCCTGCCCAAATTGATGGTACTTTTTATGATCTTTTTATCGCACCTTGGTTAAATTTGTTTTCGTTTACAACAGGTATTTTTCTGACCCTTTTGTTTGGGTGGTTGGCTGCTATTTATCTGCTTGGTGAAGCCCAGGATGACGAATCATTTCAAACATTTGCCAAGACATCGCGCACATTTTTTGTTCTGTTAGTAATCTCAGGATTGAGCGTTTTTCTGGTGTCAGAAATGTACGAATTGAATTTCTTCAGTAGATTTCTTCACTCCTTGATCGCCATTGGATCTGTATTCGTGGCCACCGCAGTGATCCCCCTTTTATGGGTCGGAATAAGGCACCGGAATAATTTACTGACAAGGTTTCTGGCCGGCGTGCAAACGACTTGCATCTTAACCGGATGGTTTGCAATTCAGTTTCCTGTCATGATCTACTTGTCTGATGGATCACAGTTGACAATCCAGAATAGTCAGGCACCGGAGAGGACGATGGCTTTGCTTGTTTACGCTTTAATTTCCGGTATTTTTTTGATATTTCCGGCGTTTTATTATCTGTTTAAGGTGTTTAAATTCGGGGATAAAGTGAGTGAAAATATCAATAAACATTAACTAAAAAATATCAGCTAATGCGGTAAAAATTGTAGAATATCTAATGAATAATCCCATTGTTTCAAAAGTATATTACCCAACAGAATTAAAACATGGAAACGGACATGTGGTAAGTTTTGAACTTAAAGATGACAGCTATGAGCTAGCAGAAGCATTTTATGATAATTGTACCATTCAAACTAAAGGTCCCAGCATGGGACTTGAGAAATCAATGCTTATGCCTTATGCCTTGATTACTCATTATCACGATAGTATCGAAGCCCACGATTCTATGGGACTCAAAAGTTACATCATGAGATTATCTGTTGGTACAGGAACCCCCGATATTATTATTCAAAACTTAGCAAATGGCTTAAATGCAGTTGGTAAACTGAATTCTTAATAACAATAATTTATAAGTTTTACTTTAACTATAAGATAATGAAAACAGATTTTAATTTCGTAGCGCCTGTTTATGATGAAATATTTGCAGATGAACAGAAAAAGGAATTTTCTAAAGTAATATATTTTAGAAAGGGCATTGACCTTGAAGAAGCAAAAGGTAAAATCACCGGATTGCTTAAGAATGAACTGCATGAGGAATACTTATGCTTCGACTCAGGAGCAGAAGTACGAATAGATCGCATCATATCCATAAATGGCATACCCGGGCCGGCTTTTGATGAATATGACCGGTACGGTCTTGCTTGTCTTGATTGTAATGTCGGTGGGGAGTAAATTCAATCCTTAGAAAATTAAGAAAACATAGCTCACTTTCTACTTGGTTTCATTTGGTTCAAGTGATCCCATTTCGTCAATGGCTAATGCTGCATGTGCATATGCGGCACCTGCTCTCATTTCGGATGCAACCCAAATAGCTTCCATTATTTCTTCTTTACTGGCACCTTTCCGCATTGCCAGTTTGGTATGACTGCGTATGCAATAAGGACATTGTGTTACATGGGCTACTGCCACAGCAATAAGTTCTTTTGTTTTTTCCGAAAGTGCACCTTCTTTAAAAACAGCCTTGCTGAAATTATGGAATGCTTCCATTGTTTCAGGTGCGAGAGCGGTTCGCGTGTCGTAAATTTCTTTTGTTGTTTTTGGATATAGTTGATCACTTTTCATAACTAATTGTTTGATTATTAAATTGTATATTGGTAAAATGATTGTAAGTAACGCCGTATTATATAACTGAAATATTAAGTGTCAAATAGTTCTTTGAGAACGATCGCTTCATTATGTTCTTTATCTTTTGCAGCATAAACCAATGTTACCATCCCTGTCTTTAACTGTTCCTTTAGAATCGAAGTTTGCTTTTCGTTATTTTTAAGTTCTTCAATATATCGTTTCCGGAATTCATTCCACTTTGCTGGTTCATGCCCAAACCATTTCCTGAGATCAGTACTTGGAGCAATATCTTTTAACCACAAGCCAACCTGAGCTTTCTCTTTTGTCAAACCTCTTGGCCATAATCTGTCCACGAGGATGCGTTTACCATCTTCTATCTGAGCAGCTTCGTAAACCCGTTTTATTTTCATTGTCTATTCCTGACTTAACGCTAATTCGTTCATTATTCCTCCGAAAATTTTATAACTTCTACCGGACATCCATCAACAGCTTCAAGTATTTTTGCATCATATTCCGAATAGTTTACACCTTCAATTACTGTCGCAATGTCCTTCAATAAGAAAACCTCCGGACAAATATCTTCGCAAACTCCGCAGGAAGAACAATCTTCTTCTACCCAAACTTTTGTTATTTTCATGATTTTTATTTTTTTATAATTTAATGTTGATTTTAAATGCTAACTTGCTTATTGATTAATTGCATTTATTCAGAGTATTTTATTACAAATCTTGGGCAGCATTCAGCAGCGTCCTTTATCTTTGTCGAATATACGGTATAGTTTACACCTTCATTTACGTATGCAATAGTATCAATCCTAAATACCTCAGGTCATATGGTTTCACACAAACCACAGCCGGTACATCCTTCTTCTATCCAAACCGTCTTTATTGCCATTAATTCTGTTTTATTTTTAATTGTAGAAAATACTGTACAATTTATTCCAAATCCTATCCTTTTGATTTTATTTGTTCCCTTTTAAATGGTATTTAAGCCAAATAATTACTCCAGTAATAAGTGTAAAAAGTAGAAAGATTCCAACCAATGGAACAACTAAAATATAAAACATTCCTAAAAATGCACCATAAATTCTTCCTGTGTGGATTTCCAGTGCAAGGTTCCATAACGATATGGGTGATTTATCAATTATATTTTCAGGCATAACACTAAACTCAACTCCTTTATTGATATTAATTCCACCTTTCTCATAATCGAAAACAATATTTTGATCATGAAAATCGGAACAAAATCCGGATATTTTGTAATCACCAATAGGCGGACCTATTTTTGTTGGGCGAAAATAGTTTTGTTTCTTTATTAAATCATAAACTTCTCCATTCTTATAATTCCACTTAAAGAGCCCTTCGAACGATCCCACCATTAAATTACTTTTGTCAAGATCTTCCAATACCGTTACACCCATTATACTCGCCGGAGGCTGTGGATCAAATAATTTTGCTTTCATTTTAAAGTCTTTATCAAAATAATAAAATCCTTCTGAAGTAGAAATAATATAGATATTTTGATCAGGAATAAAAATTACTCGTCGCAACACATCAAACCATGGATTAGGCGTATCAAGTTCTGTCTGGGGAATTTTACCGACCCTTGCATTGGCAATGGCAATCAGCAGAGGCGGGCGAAGAAAAACACCTGTAAGCGTTGTAACAAAGAGAAACAAACCGATTATCCAACCAATTTTGTTATGCCACTTTAGATTCCATTTATATGTTATCTTTATTTTGTCGCGTTTTATTTTATCTGCTTTGTTACTCTTCAACCCTTTCTTCGAGAAAAATAAAATTACTCCTCCTACACTCAACAAGATAAAAACCAAGGCAATCAAATCAACCAATAATTTCCCCGCAACACCATATATTTCGCCACTATGAATGACCCATAGAGTTTTAAATAATCCCACTTTATTATCGTAGTTTTGTGGTTGTGGTAGTTTAATGATATCAAATTGCTTCAGATTCGTGCTTACAAGCAAGTTGGAACGTGTCATCACAAAAGTGCTGTCACCCTTCTGCAACATATCTACCACATTTTCTTCATGTACAGGTAGCCGTAACTTAGTCCATTGTTGCTTTGCGGGATTGAACTCGTATAACCCGAATAATGTTCCCGCCAGTAATGCTTTGTCAGTTCTTAGAACTTTAAATATCTTGCGGTTATCAATACCTGCCGGTAAACCCGCATTGAAATCATTGAATTTTACGAAGTTCGAATCGGTTTGCCAAATACCGATATTTCCATATACCAGAAATCGATTTGTTCCCACTTTTAAGGTTGTACGAACAGCAGCGTTGTTCCAGTTATTGTACTTATATTCTTTTGGCAGGATACTCCGTTTGATATCTGCTGAGGAGAATGTCTGACGATGATTTAATAAAATCCCGGACAGTGAAAAGATTATAACTAACAGCGCAATAAAAACTCCCAACCATTTATGGGTCTTTCTGAAAAATTTATACATATTTCTTTTTTACCAGTCCAATAACTTACGATCTACATTAATGTTTTGAATTTCTTTAATTTCCTGAGAAACTTCCAATGTAAATTTATATTCCTTATTAGCATTGCAGTCTCCAAATTACTGTATCAATATAAATTTCGTCCTCCATGTGAAACCAAAACAAAACAATATCCTTTTCATCGATTTTAAATGAATCCAACATTTTTTCTTCCATATAAACGCTTTCGGAGGAAAAACAAAACAAAACTTGTTTTCCAATAATTGCCGGTCAACGTGAAAATATACGGTAATGCAGATTATAGAAAAAACAGTCTGTATCATCCTCGTCAACAAATGAAATATCGATAGGCAGAAGAAAAAAATCAAATTAAATTGCTCGCCGACAAATTACTTATTTTTTATAAAGTAGATAAAAAACAATTCATCATTCTCTTTTTTTATCCAATGGATAAAATTAAGACTGGATGCTTTTTCGATTAATGGAACCGGTAGGAATGGAGCAATAAGTTGATAAATTTCATCTTCTTTTTGCTTTTTCAGATCTTCCATAACCTGGGATACGGGATGTTCTCCATTTGCAAGCATTTCTCTTACATCAAACTTTATAGTTACTTTATCCACATTGAACCACTCCGGTAATTGGTAATTATACTTTTTATCTTCAGTATTAATTTCTTCAACAGTCTGTCCAATCTCTTGGCGTAACTGATTTACGAGTAAGCCAACATTCACATTTCCAATCGAAGCTGCTTGTTGCAATGTGGCCACTTTTCCAACTGTTCGGCGTAATACCGGATTTTTGAGTTTCTCGAAAGTAGGTACATAAGCAATCAAAATGTCTTCCAGTTGCGGATATGCCTCTATGATGTCAAAAACTTTAGTTTTAGGAGTTATAACCAATTCTTCTTTTTTCATTTTAGTGTATTTGTAAGTTTTTTTTATTTGTACGAAAGAATTCTCTGTTCGCCTTCCAATTCTCGATAAGGAGTAATATTATGAGAAACCTCAAGTGTTCCGAGATATTCACCTTTATCATTCCGCAAGGCAAAATACTCAATATGGATCATTTTCCCACCCATATTGATCCAAAATGGTGCGCAGTTTTGTCGTCCACTTTTAAAATCGTCGATAATTTTATCTACTATATGAGCGCTTGCAGGTGGATGGCAATGACGAACATCGCGGTTAAGTATAGCCCTGTTACGTTGGAATATCCGTTCGGCACTTTGCGAAAAGTATTTCACTTTATCATCTTTGTCCACAAAAGTTATATCTACCGGTAATGTATTTAAAATAGTCATAATTTCTTCGGCAGAAAAACTTCCACTTGGTAATTGTATATGACTTCCACTTTTCTGTGATTCGTTGATGGACTGTTCTTCTGCCCATTCCGGTTTCCAAGTTACTAAGGGATCAAACAAACAAAAACCTATTTCCAGGGATTGTTTGCTTATTTCATACCAATCAGCCTCAGTCAACACATCCAGAGCCATAGGAAATAATATTTCCTCTTCTTTTGTAATCATTTGCTTTGCACCTTCTGCAGCAACTTCCAGTACAAGCTCAGCAACAGCACTAAACTCCTCTTTTGTCATTTCAATGGTCTCTAACACTTCAATACTTCCCTTGATCAATTCACGGATCTCGTCATGTTTCCCCCACATAACTTTAGGTGGCCCGGTGATTTCCATTTTCTCCAAATAGGGGAAAAGAAGATATTCTTTACGTTGATAATGTTTATCAACATCATAAAGAGTATTGAAAAAACCTCTCAGTTTAATCAATTTATCACTTATCGATTCTGATGGTTCATCTCTGATTTCAGAGATGAAGGCAAAAATAGAATTGGTCAACTTTCTTATTTCTTCATTTTCTTTTCGGAAAACATCAACAGGATGTCCTGCAGCCACTGGTTTCAATGCAGATAAATCTACACGACCTTCGAGGACTGATGAATGCGCATCACATAAATCCAGAATTTCTTCTTCCGGTAATCCTTCTGAAATTAGTTCCTGTTCAACTTCTACCACTTCCCCATAAGGAATTTGGCTTAATGAAAGTAATAATTCGTTTTGAACAGCTTCAGTTGATCCGCCATGATGAATCTGCAACAATATTTCTTTTAGTTTTTCTTTTCTGCTACGGGAATTATTTATAAGTTCACTCATTTTTTTATTGGTTTATTGGTTAAGTATCTATTTCGTTATTAAAAGTTGAATAAATACATACAAGAATATGAAATCCATATTCCTGTATGTTCAAAACTCTATTCAACTTTTATTTTTTTTGCAAAGAATGTTTTTTGTACTAAATCATAAAATATAAATCCTCCGCCAATAATCATTAATCCATCAGGGACAAGACGAATCCACATCCAAAATTTAAGACCTTCAATGGCATCACGGGTACGTGCAAAGAAGTAACCTGATTCCATGGCAACCTGTGCCTGATGAATTCCGATAATATAGGTCGGTACAGCATATAACAATGTCCCAATAGTCAATATCCAGAATCCATATTTGCTGAATTTATCATTCCATACATAATTATTTGCCAATGCATTTGCTCTGGAAGTCAGATAAAGAAATGCAATTGAAATATACCCGAATGCTCCCAACAAGGCAACATGTGCATGAGGCATAATCAAATACGTACCATGTGCATAATAGCTAATTGTAGGTGTGTTAATTACCATACCAAAGAATCCGGCCCCTATCCAGTTTAATACCGCAGAACCTGCTATCCACATAAATGGGACACTGAAACTAAAGTTTTCACCTGAATGCATCTTCTCACGCTGATTTTTTATTGCTTCGATAATCATTAATGCAATTGGGAGTGGTTCAAGGGCCGAAAATATACCGCCTATGGCAATCCAATATTCATCAAGTCCCTGCCAGAAATAATGATGGCCAACTCCTAATGTTCCGCTTAGAGAAATAAGAAATATCTCGAAGAACATGACCCGAACAGCCGTTTTATGTGAAATTAAGCCCAGTGAAACAGTGAAGAATGCAATAACACCTGCCGCAAAAAGTTCAAAAGTAAGCTCTACCCACAAATGTATTACCCACCAACGATAATAATCATCAATCGTGAAGTTTGGAAATATCTTATTTATTGGCATCATTCCTGCCATATAAAGTGTAGCGATTGCAAAAGCCGACCAGATTATAGTATTTACGATTGGATTATTTGACGCTGCTTTTCGGATAAGTGAGAAGATGAGTAAAAACCAAAACACCAGCCCTACAACCAATCCAATACTCCAGACACGACCTAAATTGAGATATTCACGTCCCTGATTTCCTAACCAAAACCAAACATCACGCATATGACCGGTAGCACCCATGTACAACCCAATCATACTTCCTACTGCCACCACTAATAATGCAAGCCACAAAACATCTACTAACCACGGATATTTATGATCACGATTAGCTATCCAAGGGGCAATAATCAATCCACCCACGAGCCAACCTACGGCAACCCATAAAATGGCTAATTGCACGTGCATTGAACGCAATACGTTAAAAGGAATAATAGACTGTGATAAGATTAAATCCTTGGCGGGTTCAGTATAAATGTGTGATAAATAGCCTCCTAGTATTAATTGAATAAAGAACAAACCCGCTACAATTGGAATATATTTCAATAATTTTTTTTGTGATTTAAACATGGTCGTAACAACCAATGGTTCTTCCAATTTTTCATCCGGATCTTTCTTAAAGAGATATTCGTACGATAGAAAAATTACGATAATAGTCATTGTCCAAAGAATTAGAAATTCCCATAAGGAAACTTTGTGCGAATTGAAGGTCAGACTTTGATCCACCAAAGGCTCTGCAGGCCAGTTATTCGACCAGGTTCTTACGGTTCCGGGTCGGAACGACGATGCAACTAACTGACCCCAATCAAAAAAAGCTGCAATCTTTACCGCTTCTTCCGGTTTGATAACTCCTCCTTTATATCCACGTTCCGGGTCACCGTTGACTAACATATTCGTAATGTATTTTACATTCTCTTTATAGGCTGCGGCTGAAGCATCCGTGTAAACAGTAGTTCCAACTAACAACGAAGTCTGTTTTTTTACATCCTGTATCACACGCACTTTAACAGCACCTCTTTCTATGTTTGTCAAGTCCTTGTTTTTCTTTCCATACAACTGTTCTCCATAATAATCGTATAGATACACTGCCCTGTAATGAAGCATATCGGTTGTAAAGTCGGGCCCAATATAAGCTCCCATTCCAAGCATTGACCCCCAGTCAGTTAGGTCGAATTCCTGAAAATAACCTTTCCCGGCTACCACATCATTGTAAGTATAAAGAACTTCGCCACTTTCCGATTTCACTTGCTGTGGAATAGGTGGCACTTCTTTTTGAAGGTTTGCCGTGTAATAAATTAATGCGGAAACCATTACCAGAGCAATAATCCAGAAAGCTGATGATAAGCCTTTTCTACTCATAAACATGTCAAGAAATGATTGTTTCATTGTTTTTTGTTTTAAATGAATATATAGTGATTATTTTTAAGATCCTAGTTATTAAATGGCAAGACACATTGCTTTAGGGTACAATATATTGTTTTCCAAATGAACATGAATGTGTAAATCATCTTCAAACTGTTCTAACAGTTTATAGGTCACCTGATAAGTATTACACCCATCAGCTGGTATGCTGTAGTTATCACTCAGGACATTGATCTTATCCATTGCTTCACCGGCAAATTCATGCTCACCTTTCATACGGGTGATTTCAGAAATAATAGTCGCTTTCGCTTCCTGAGAATTACTTTTCAACAATTCTTTGATAGCAGGAAAAAGCACCTCTTCTTCATTGCGGAGATGTTGCAACAGTTCTTCGTTTATTTTTGCAAACAGATTTGCAATTGCTATTAACTCGTAATGATGAGGTCCGTGAACCTGTGCTATTTTCTGTGTGTAAACAGTCAGCTGAGGCAGCAGCTTCAACACTGTTTTATGATGTGTATTCACAATGTAGTCGCACAAGAAATCCAGATTCCATTCATTGAAGTTATGCAACGCGTTAACTGTTGTATTTTCAAGTTTAGCCAATTCATTTTTAAGTAAAGTTGTGTCTATATTCTTTTCCATACAGGCATGTTCCAGACTCTGATTGCCACCACAGCAAAAATCAATACCTGCATTTTTAAATATCTCTGCGGCTCTGAAATCTTGTGTAACAATTTCTCCAATTGATATTGTTTTATAGTTTTTCATTTTTTAAGCAATTATTTTAAATATGTAACACTTAATTCATTTACAAGTTTCAGGTATTTATCAAAATACTCATTATTAACGGTTGATGCATTTGTTTTATCAAAAATATCTGACATTGACGCCTGAACATTTGCAGGTAAAATCCGTTCGGACATTGGGTAAAGAATATTGTTTTCTTTTGCAATATGATTGGTAAGTAATATGCAATAGGCCATCAGATTCTCCCGAATTTGAGCAAATACTGAAATATCACCCTGTTTAAATTTTTCAATTCCTTCCACTGCCAGCTTTATGTAATTCCTTCCTTCATTATGATCATGAAGCATTACTGCAATAGGACCACTTTCTCTTGACATACCGTGTTTTTCCATTTCCATAAACAGTATATCTTCCTCTTTAAGATGATGGTATTTATCCGCAAAGTTTTTGATAAAATCTATAATATCTTCTATATGATCTATGTTTATCTCAGTCTTATCTTCCTTTTTCAAAATGATTGTTGTAATTTCAATCATTTTAAGAATACTATCGTGTTCCCCAACCAGTATTTCTATTGCTTTCATAATTCTCTATTAAATTAATTCTTTGATTAAATATTGTTTGCAAGTTCAAACATTGAGCATGTTTTGAATAGCTTGTTTATTTTGTTCGTCGCTGGGTTTTGGCGTTTTAACCACCAACACTCTGAAATCAGCATTGCTTTCATTGTAAAGACAATGAGGTATGTTTTTTGGACTATCAATAAGCATATCTTTTGTCACTTTTTGTTTTTCATTTCCTATTTCAACAATTCCTTCGCCTTCCAATACATAGAAAAAAACATCAACAGCAGTAGTATGTTTTTTTAAACTTTCACCTGATTTTAAACACATGTGAACTACTTGTACATTCTCATTATCGTGAATTTTGGGTGCATCCACTCCATGAGGATTTTTTGTAGTTGTTGCTTCTTTGTAATTTGTTGTTTTCATTATTTTGTAAATTTATATTGTTGATTTATACAGTTTGTTTAATTTATAATACCACCTTCGAGTAGTATTATTATAGAAAAAAATTAGTATCTCAATATTTTATTAAAATCCATATCTGATAATCGGGTTTCACGGAAGACTTTATTTAAATCAGTTCTTATGTCCACCCATAAATAATGCATAGCGCAAGGATTTGTACACGAACAGTTTTCAAAACCTAATAAACAACCATTCAATTTATCCATACCTTCAACGGAATCGATTATATCATACAACATAATCTCATTGGGACTTTTAATAAAAGTATAACCGCCATCCCTGCCTTGAATACTTCTGATAAATCCTGATTTAGATAAATCAGTCATTAAACGTCGTAAGTATTTGTCAGAAACTTTTAATTCTTTGACAAGTTGTTTTGCTGTATATAATTGATCAGGCACTTTTGCCATATAAATCAAAATGCGTAATGCGTATTCAGAAGTTTTTGATAATTTCATACTATATACTACCTCGTTGTATTATTTAGTGCAAATGTATATGTTTTTATTCTATATCCAACAATTCAATAGATAAATAATTAAATAATTAACTCCCTGTGGTTTGGATTAAAAGCTAAGTTATAATATATAAGCAATTTACATTTAAAATAAAAATATAAAGTAATTCGTTAATCAGCCTGTCCTGTTTTATCATACTCTATCGAAGGTTTCGGACTTAATCTTTCGTGTATGTCGCAACTCACAAATTTGAAAACAGGAACCCTGTAGTTTCATGATAATCAAAGACTCAAAACTCGTTTAATATTCACCTATGAATTCTAAACTAAAAACACTTGTTTTACTGGGAGATGTAGTTCTAATCAGTTGCGTCTCTATACTTTACACTCCTACCCAAACCGATGCGTTAAGCAGGAATATATCACTGGAAAAACTACAACAGGGCAGAAGATTGTATATGAACACTTGTACCAGTTGATATAACCTGCATTTGCCTTCTGAGTTTACAAAAAAATACTGGGAACCATTATAAAAAAAATGCAAAAACGTGCAAAAATTGATGATTTACAAAAATAACAAATAGCAGCCTATTTGGAAACAAATAGTAAAAAACAAACATTTATTCTATCTTTACAATAGATATAACCAATTAAAACGGTATATCTTTTCTTAATAGTTCTGTAAAGGTAATAATTACGTTAATTTATAATAAATCCTCTGAATAATCAATACATGCGAATGTGTTCCACATATTTTTGTATATTTACACACGAAATGAAACTAAACTAGTCAAAATCAGTCATGTATAAACAATATTAACAATCAATACATCAGAGAATACATTACCATGAATGATCACGAAAAAACCAACGAAGAACTTATAAAAGAGTTACAGGAACTACGGCAAGAATATAAATCCTTAAGGAACTTATACAATAAAGATTTATCAGAAAGCAAACTGATTGAAAAGCAATTGGCTAAAAGAGAAAATCAGTTCAACCTTATGTTTGAAAATGCTCCACTGAGTTACCAATCATTAGACAGTAATACCCGTTTAATTGATGTTAATCCTGCCTGGCTTAGAACAATGGGATATGAACGTGAAGAGGTAATAGGTCATTATTTCAGCGAATTCATGATCTCTGAATCGGCAGAATTGATTAAAACCCGGTTCCCAAAATTTGTAGCCGATGGTGAGATTCATGATTACCAGTTTGATATGGTTAAAAAAGATGGAACCGTTTTCACCGTTTCGTATGAAGGAAAGATTGGATACGATGAGCTCGGGCAATTTCAACAAACCTATTGCATTTTCGAGGATATTAGCAAACGTAAACAGACTGAAAATGCATTGCGCGAAAGCGAAGAAGGATATCGTTATATTTTTGCAAATAATCCTCAATCAATGTGGATTTTCGATGCTGAAACACTGGATTTTCTTGAAGTAAACGAAGCTGCGATTAATCATTACGGTTACTCAAAGCAGGAATTTCTGTCCATGACCATAAAAAATATCCGACCTGTTGAGGATATTCAGCCTCTAATTGAGCTTGTTAATAACGATCATAAATCTTTTAATCTGGTTGGTGAAACGAGGCACATTAAAAAGAATGGAGAATTGATTTTGGTCGAAATTATAATCCATACAGTCAACTTTAATGGCAGGGATGCCCGTCATGTTTTAGTTCACGATATTACAGACCGTAAACTGGCAGAAGAAGCCCTTAAACAAGCCAATGCTGAATTGGAGAAACTTCACAATAATCTGGAAGAAGCTGTTTATTCAGTCGATGTGATTCATAATAAAATGATTTACGCCTCTTTAGCCCACCAAAACGTGTTCGGACATTCACCTGGTGAGTTTTTCGAAAATCCACAATTATGGTATGAAATTATAATTCCTGAAGATAGACCAATCGTCGATGGAGGTTATCCTGTTCTATTTTCAGGGAAAAACCTTAATCATGAGTATAGGATTGCTCATCCCAATGGAGAAATTCATTGGATTGAAGCCAAAATGAATCCAACTCTCGACAATAAAGGAAAACTAACCCGGATAGATGGCTTAGCCCATGATATTACGCATCGCAAGCAGATTGAAAAAGAACTTCTCGAATCGGAGATAAATTTCCGTCGTTCTATTTCAGAATCTCCTGTAGGTATACGGATTGTTTCTGTCGATGGTGATACTGTTTATGCTAATAAAGTTTTTCTTGATATGTATGAATTCAACAGTCTGGATGAATTTACAGCTACGCCGGCTATAAAGCGATACATTACTGAAAGTTATGTACAACATCAGGAAAGAAAGAAAAAACGAAAAAATGGAGTTGAGGAATCAGATTACGAAATAAGTATCATTTGCAAGAACGAGGAAATCAGGCATATTAAAGTTTCGCGTAAAGAAGTATTGTGGAATGGTATTCAGCATTTTCAGGTAATAAACCAAAATATCACTGAACAACGGAAAGCAGAAGAAGAATTGAGAAAACTTTCCAGAGCCGTGGAACAAAATCCTAATGCCATATGTATTACTGATCCGTATGGAATAATTGAATACATCAATCCCATAACTATTAAATTGACAGGTTACACACAGGAAGAACTGCTCGGACAAAAAACAAATATATTCAGATCGGGGGAAACACCGGCAGAAGAATATGCCGAACTCTGGCAAACCATAAAATCGGGGAATGTTTGGATTGGTGAATTACACAACAAAAAGAAAAACGGTGAACTCTACTGGGAATCCATTACTATTTCACCTATCTTCGACGTTCAGCGAAAAATTACACATTTTCTGGCAATAAAAGTAGATATTACTGAGCGAAAACGGACGGAGGACGCTTTAAATAATTCACAATTGGAATTAAGGAAATTTGCAACGCATCTCCAACATGTTCGGGAAGAAGAAAAAATTAGTCTGGCCCGTGAAATACATGATGATCTTGCGCAAATTTCAGTCGCTTTAAAAATTGATCTGGGCATGTTTAAAAAGAAAATATCGAAAGGAATAGAAGCTACCACTTCAGAAGAACTACTTTCTAAACTGAATAATTTTTCAAGTCAGGTTGATAATACCATTAAATCGGCTCGAAGGATTATGAATGGTCTACGACCTGAATTGATTGAATTGTTGGGATTTGAAGAAGCCTGTAAATCATACCTGCATGATTTTGAGGAAGCCCACCATATAAACAGTCGGTTTGAAAGTGCAATTATGAACGTTAATATTAGTTTGGAACAGTCAGTTGCATTATTTCGTATCCTTCAGGAAGCACTCAACAATATTATCAAATATGCTAAGGCAACTTTGGTGACGGTACAATTATCAAATTCTGCCGGCAAATTGGTGATGGAAATTGTTGATAATGGTGTTGGATTTGATAAGAATAACAAAGGTCGGCAAGATTCGTATGGAATGATAGGAATGAAAGAACGGGTCATCCTGCTGGAAGGTGAATTGGAAATTACCAGTGAAGTTGGGCATGGTACAACAGTTAAAGTTGAAATTCCATATTGAAAGTAGCTTAATTTCTTGAGTTCAGTCAATCGTCTTCGCTTGGTCATCTGATAGCGCTCTTTTATAAAGTTTGCCAATAAAGAATTATTCAGTTGTCAAGTCAGCCTTGCCGATTGACTTTCAATAAATAAAGGCCATGTTTCATACGTTCGGTCGTTAAAAGTCAGTTTAAAAAACTCCGAAGAAAGAAATTTAAAAATAAAAAGCTTAATTGCTAGTAGTCTCCTTGAAAGTACAATAAGAAGAAATTATTAGATGGAAAAATTAATAATATTATCAGATTTATGTGGAAAAGAGAAATCAGATTGGGTAAACTACTATTCAAAACTCCTGGAAAATTACTTTGAAGTCAAATTTTATGATTGTTGTGATTTAGGGGATATTGATAAATCTGAGTATTCTGAGAATAAACTGCACCATCAGTTTGTCAATGGAGGAATAGAAAGGGCTGTTAAAACACTTATACAAAAGGAAAAAGAAATCAATAGTGTTCTGGGATTTAGTGTTGGTGGTACTATTGCCTGGAAGGCAGGTCTTTCAGGACCGAGAATTCAAAGATTATTTGCAATATCTTCTACGCGGCTCAGGTATGAGAATGAAAAACCATCAGGAATAATTGAATTACATTTTGGAGAAGATGACAGATTCAAACCTAACAGTGATTGGTTTCATAGCTTGGAAATAAAGGAGAATTTTTACACAAATGAAGGACATGACTTTTACAAGAAAAAAGAAATAGATGAAGCTGTCTGTAATAACATCATTAAACAAATAAATTTTCTAAAGCAATAATAAAATGGATAAAGATTTCATAAACTCGAAGATTAAAACAAACGTCTATCAAATAACATTTGATAGTAAGGTAGCACTTCATAAACATCAGAACTTTGATGAAGTGTTCTATTGTATCAAAGGCAGCGGTTTTGTTATTTTGGAAAATGAAGAAATAAAATTGAGTGTGGGTAATGTTTTCGTGGTCAAAGAAAATACCCTGCATGCTTTACGTTCTGAATCTGAAATGTGGGTTTCATCATTTTTAATTCCGGTAATTGATTAAAGTATTTCAATACTTTATTTAATAATTTATAAATTATTATTTTGTTGATATGCAGTGTGATAAAATAACATTAAGTGATATCGAACAGATTGCAGAGTTGCAACCTAAAGGTTGGTCAGACATTTCATCAGAATTCCGGTTTTTCGTTAGCAATGATTTCTGTAACCCAATAAAAATATCGATTGACAACAAGATTGTGGGGGTTGGAAATTCAATAATTTTTAAAAACACAGCATGGTTAGCACACATAATTATTGGGAATGAGCATAGAAACAATGGATTAGGATTTCATCTGGTCGAAAACTTATTGCATGATTTAAAAGACAAATCAATTGATACTATTTCTCTGATAGCAACAACGCTTGGAGAACCTGTCTATGCTAAGTTTGGATTCAGGGTTGTGTCAGATTATATCTACCTTGAAAGGGTAAAACCCTGGATTGAGAAAAAAGTATCAGATAAGATTTTACCTTATGAAAATAAATTTTATAAGAAAATACTGGAATTGGATAAAGAAATTTCAGGAGAAGAAAGAGAACCTCTACTCAAAAAATATATCGTTTGTTCTTTTGTCTACATTGACAAAAAAGAAATAAAAGGTTTCTATATACCAACTTTGGGAGAAGGTCAAATATTTGCAGTCACGGTTGAGGCTGGAATCGAATTAATGAATATGAAATATGCAACCATAGATAAGGCAGCAATTCCAAATGAAAATCAAATTGCTCTTGAATTTTTAAAACAGAATGGATTTAGTATTTCAGAAACAAAAGGTAAAAGAATGATTTTTGGGAATGAGCTAAACTGGTATCCAAACAAAATTTTTAGTAGAATTGGAGGAGATTATGGGTAAAATGCCAGCTGGTGCATTTTTGTAAAATGTGCCAATTCAAAGTTATTCCACTTTCTGGAGTTTTGCAGGCATGATGATTGCTTAAATAAGTTGAATAAGAAAATAAAACTTTAGTCTGCTAAAATGAATCGATGGCATTTTTAAAACTCCTCCGGCTGATTACATTCTTAATAGGTTTCATTTGCGATTTGTGCAAGATTCTTTTTTTTCAGAATATCACAAAACGCAACCTTAAACTCATTCCAATAGTTTGTGGCTTTACAATTGTGAGTTGACCTTTCACAAAAGCTGCAATTATTAATACATTCTATAATATCAATCTCTTCAAAAGCAATATAGATGTCGAACATAGTAATTTCGTCGATAGGTCGTGCTAACAAATATCCACTGCCTTTTCCTTTCGAATTTACAATCAGACCCTTTAATTTTAGTGCTAATATTATTGAATCAAGATATTTCAGCGAAATATTTTGATTCTTTGCAATGTCTTTTTGCAACTTGCCATTTTGGTCTGTTGAACTTGATATTTCAATCATAGTTCTCAGACCGTAACGTATTTTTGTGTTTACTCTCATGATTAAAGAAATTTTTCCTCAAAAATAAATTAAATGTACCAATACTAGTCCACAAATTGGATCATATTTGTAAATTTATTGATTAAAATTATGAGAATGCACAATATTATAAAATTTATACATATTTAAATTGTTTTTTATCAAATCGGCTTCTCATCAATGTGTTTTTGCATCCGTATATGTGATATAATCATAATCTGGAAACTGCTTGATTGCGGTCAAAATTTACTAAAATACTTACAAGAGCATTTCATAAGAAACACTCCGCAACTAAACTAAAAATTCCGAACTAACATAAATTCAACTTAGTTGCAGTATAAAATCGCTATAATCCTTTATAGTTAAGGCTTTTATTCTCTCCGAAATCGCAACTTTGCAGCCAAGAGGCATTTTCTAAATATAAATGTAAAAATTTGTTTCATTTGAGAAATAGTAATAAAATCTGATAAGAAGAAAGCTCGGCTTAAAGCGGTCAGGTTTCACCTGATAGTTTTTTATGGGCAGCTCCACAGTGCAATCACCAGCCGCCAAGAATTCCAGTCCCTCGTTCCTCTGGGCTTGCACGGTCTTTTTGTTGGCTTCTGCACAGTCCACGCTTCGTTGTTTCTTTCTGTCACACTTTTTGCAAAAGGCAAAAAAGACGTTTGCGCTCCAACCGCCACCACCGTGCTACACTTGCGCCAGAAAAAAAAACAACTCAAAGCTATTATATATAACTTGTAGTTATATTCGATCCCCGCCTTCTGCGATAAATAGGGGATTAATATAACCTAATTATGTATAATAGTCGCACAAAATCAACGCTTTGCCCCGCTCCCCGAAAACCTCAAGAGTTCCCCACCACCCATTAGTTGTTACAGTATCAAAAAATAGGTCGAGTTTTATGTCCATGTGCTTGCGGTAGGTTCATTCTCTTCATTCATTTCGTTTCGGGGGACAGTGATCGTTCCTCACTGCCGTCCACCCTTCACTACATTGCGTTTAGTTCATTTCACCCACCTCAGCACCGCGCTGCATAATTGGCTTCTTAATTCCTCTCCACAATCAACCCTTTCATTCCATTTTGCTGCTCCGGCTGTATCCACTCACAAATATTCCTTACACAACAGCCAGTTTTGCTCCATTTCATTTCCCAACCCATTGTTTTGTTTCATTCTGTCGCCACGTATGCCACTTTCCGACGCATTACAAAAGGTTTATTTTCTCAACAGCGACGAGTTTGCCCATTAAAATGCCTAAAGGCCGAACAGCCAGTAATTACGCCTTTTCGGCGCATTCTTATGTGTATCATAAATATAAGAGAGCCACAAAAAACCCCATCACCCATAATTTGTGCAGAAAATAAATACATTCAGAGTTTTATGGCAATGTGCCTGCGGTATATGCAATCATTCCAGCTCCATTTCGTTTCGGGACTTCTTTCATATCGTAAACTCATTCTCTCCGATCCCCTTCACTACATTTCACTTTCATTTTATGCAAACACCTCAGCACTGCACAGCTTCGGTAGTTCCTTCCTTCCCATTCCGCAGGCTTCATTAAATCAGTCAGAAACTATCCAAGCCTTTTTCCCACGCATTTCCAAAGGTATGTTTTTATTTTCTGCGGCGAGTTAGCCCCTAATAATGAATATACCTAATATTTTCACTGCCTTGTAGTTTTTATAGTCACTTCGCCCAATTGTATTTTATTACCTTTTCTTGCTGTCAGTCAGTGGATTCCATATCTGTTACATTGCGCTACGTGAACTACAGTTTTACCTTTTCAGAACCCCTTGCACAATATTTTGCCTCCATTATTTTCATCATCTCATCACACGGCATAATAAATGCTTTAATTTCAATGCTTTGTTTCAGTTTTTTGCCATTACCAAGCCGTTTTCCAACACAATTCCAATGGATTGTTTTTTTTGAATGCGACGAGTTGGAGCAAGGATTATATCTTAACAAAGTGAATTGTAAGATTCCTTTAATTGAAAAGTGAGTCCCAGACCGCTCCGGCAAACCTGAGAATAATGCCCCAAAAACCACTTATAACTTTTATGCGTGTCTATTTTATTGAGGTAGAATAAAAGTCATAACAGGTTTTCCCAGTGGGGACAGCGGTCACAACACGTTTTTTTCTCGCCTGACACTTCGAGCCCCGGTATCCACTCAAAAAAATGCGTTGTGATCGGGTTTGATAATGTTGAAAAGCAAGAATAACTTTTTTGAAATGATTCTTGCTTTTATTAGGATACCGATAACGGAAAAATTATTTCCTGCTTTCCAACATTTGAAGAAATTCAAGATTCATGTTTTATGTTTCAACTCGAAAGGAATGCCCCAAAACAATATGCCTGTTTTTTTGAAACTAAATCGTTGGGAGCAAAAAAAAGGCAAACTATTTTTTAATAGGGACAACGGTTAAACTACATTCAGCGAATGTATTATTTTGCTAATCGCCCTGAATAATAATAATTCATCCGCTAAAAGAAGTTCTTGTCTATAGCACTTCGTGCAAAACAATACATGTTTACACTTCGTGTCAGGGAAAAGAAAGTGTTTACTGATTAGAGTAAAAAACAAAAAAAGAAAAACGAGAAAAACTTGTTCGGGCTAGATTTGTCCACCTAAAGTAATTTCCCGCTTTTCAATAATTGAAGATTCAATTACTTTGAAATGATTATTGTTACTAAATTCCTACAAAAAACCAATTAATACTTTTATTTGAACTAAAATAATTGATCTCTGATTTTCAGTTAGTTAAATTTGATGTTCTCCTTCCAGTCCCGGTTCCGGTTACATTCTCATTTGTAAAAGGAATGCTTAATTTAAATTCCTGATTAAAATTATCACGAATGGTAATATCAATTACCTGTTGAACCAGACAAGTTGAAGTATAATAAAGACGGAATGTTTCATTGTCCAAATCATATAAATCGTTAGGAACGAAAACAATACCGTTTTCATTTTTGAGGAACCCCTTACCTTCAGGTTGAAAATAACCAATGGTATACCTGGCATCTTTATATTTGCCGGAACGATTCAATTGGCAACGGATTTCTACCGTTTTACCCGAAATGATTGTCTTTTGCACCGGCAAGGTGCTAAGTGAAAACTCATACATCTGCTGAACATTCATCTTGTCGTTACATCCAACAAAAAGCAATGACACTAGAGCTACTATGCTTATTATAATTGTCTTTTTCATAAAAAACGTTGTTTTAATTGATGATAATTTTAAGACCGGCACCCAATTGAGTTGAAAATATACCTATGGACGAACCCCATACAGCATGCTCACGGGCATTCACTAAAAGTATTATACGGTCGGTGATAAATGTTTCAAGTTCCAGTGTCAATGCACCCCCAAACAGAAAAGCATCCTGGTTAAGAAGAGTTGCTCCATCAAAAAGCATTTTATTACCCCAATTACTTGTTTCGTATCCTGCCAAACCCGATGCACCGATGGATAAAAGTAAAGTCTTGCTTGGATCGGAAAGAAAACTATAGTAATAACCTCCTTCGCCGATAAATTGAGCCATCGGTATTTTAATTTCCCCGTAATCAAGCTGCTTTTGAAGAAATTCAGCTCCAACAACCCATCGGCTATCGTTTTGAGTGTAGGTTGCAACAGATACGCCACTATAAAATGCTTTTTTGAGGTTCATACCATTTACTGTTCCAGCATTTAGTTGAATGCCTTGTTGACCTGGCAAATAGCGTTGTGCGTTCATGTATCCAAATGAAGCAATACATACGATAAACATTAATATTATCTTTTTCATATTACTTGATTTTTAATTCATTGACAACATTAGCACCCACAATATCACTACTTTCAACAAAAAATCGTTGATGGCGACCACCATTTTTCTCGTTAAGTTCCACAACCAGCTCTTTGTCTTCCGGGATAGTAAACTTATCAAGGGCAAAGACGGTTCGTTCACTGCTTTTTCCACCAACACGTGTGATATAGTTAAACGCCCGAATGGGATAAATAACCGTTTCTTGAATAGCAGTACGTTTCATGACTTTTTTATCTACAATTTTGAATGTGATAAAATCCAAATCAAAAGGAACATTGGACGAATTATTAATTTGAGTATAAAAATAAAGCAGTCCGTTATGGGTATATATTCCTTTCAGCAAATATTGAATACCAAAACTCATGCTGCCGATTTGATTAATTTCTCTGTGATCGTTTTTATAAATTGATTTTAGAATCAGATGTACCATCATGGGAGATTCATTTCCCAGTTCCTTGAGATAGACTTCCAGCGCATTGTTTGGATGGGATACCGTATCACCATCGTGTATAAAATCCTTCATTTCTACACTCATCAAGAGCGGCTCGTTAGCGTACTTCACGTTGAAAGTATAAAAGCTTCCTTCTTCAGTAATCACTGAAAAATTGGTTCCCATTTTAAAATTCCGAACGGCTGCTTTTACCCGGATAACGTTTTCGGCTCCTTCGGCTTTGCCCGCAATGATATTGGTGGATCCCAAATCGATATACCGAATGGCTGAAGGGAAAATAATATGGACAGTCTTATCAAAAGTGACTTCAAGCCCATATGGAGGAATCATTTTGTCGTAAGTAATTTTCTTTGTAAGCCCTTCATAGAAGTCCCCTTTGGTTGTTTGTGCAAAAGTGGAAGAGATGATTCCAAGAAGTAGAACCAGCAAGAATCTTGTTTTTTTCATTTTAGTTGGGTTGTTTGTGAGAAGCGAAGCTCCCCTCTGTTTTATAATTTGTTGAATAGCTATTCTTGATTTATCAGTAGCAAGACTTTATACCCTGCCTTTAATTTAACAGAAATGGTTTGGAATTTCTTGGACAAGTACTGAGAACCGCTTTGGATGAACCCTTTTCCTAATCCGGATATTAGTTGTTGACTGGCAGACTGATTAAAGGAAACGCTTGAACCCACGTTTGAACCAATATTCCCCGCCATTTCTTTAAAGGCATTTATTTCCAACGATCCCGGGATAAAAATTCCTTCCTGACCATCGGTATCATACACCGTTAATTCCACGGGAATAATTGTTCCCAGGTATTCCAGTGATTGAATCGAAATATCCAACCGGTCGCCTTGTATCTTGACTTCACCGGAAATCATCGTATTTTGAGGAATATGGGTTTTCCCAACTTGCAAAGGTTCGAGCAATCGTAACCGGACACTCTGACCATTTATAAGCGAGCAATTCTCATGTATGCAAGCTTTGATTGTGTTTCTGTCTTCCAATAAACCTGTACCAAAGGCTGTATTAAATCCTCTATTATGAGGGTTTTTATTGCTGCCAATTCCAAGGGAATCTATTGTTTGTGGCAAACTTGAAACTGTTTGCTCAATTTGTTGGTTGATTCTCGAAATCTGCCTTTTTTTCTTAGTGCTTAGAAGCGAAGAACCAACTAATTGATTATTCTGCCCTCTCACTACCTGCCCTTGATTTTGACCTTGTGGAATATACTTGGCAGCCATTTGATAGGATTTTTCCATCAATTCAATTTGGTCTGCCATGGCATTTTTACGACTGTCATTTTCCTTAATCCTTGCCGATAGATCATCCACCTTTTGCTTCATCTTTTTATTTTCAGGTTTTTCACCTGATGATTCGAAGAAATTACTCAAATTTTTGTTTACTTGCCTGTAGGCATTGTTCGAACTTTGAATTTTTGCAATAGGTTGTCTGGTACTGACATTTTCGCTTGGATGGTTAATTTTTGATTCCGGTTCGTTATTCAATTTTTCGTTATTTAACTTTTCGTTATTTAATTTATTAGCATCCGAACTTTTCATTTCTTCTGAGAACATGGAAGCCAGACTTTGCAACGAATGTCTTTGTTCTCCCTGGTTCTCTTCCATTTTTGCTTGTTCGAAAACTGCTTTTTTATCCCCTGCCAACACATTGTTTTTTGGCATGGGAATAGTGGTATTAAAACCTTTCGTTTCTTTTTCTTTCTCCGACTTCGAAGGAGAAAAGATATACCACATGCATAAACCGAAGATGATGAACATCAAAGGAAAAATGAGCATCTTTTTTTGCCTTATTTTTTGTTCGACTGTTAGCGGTTCTTTTTGAGGTTTGTCACCCTCATTAGTTTCTTTCATACTGTTTTAAATTTAGTTTGTGAATATTATCGGTTGCATGTAGTTGCAGTTGATTGATATGACCTATCTTGATTTGTTGCCTATCCGCTTTGTTGATATTGTAAATGGAAGAAAAAGAGATATAAAGCGAAACAATTCCAAAAACGGAACATAGAATCAATATCGAAACAAGTCTTTTCTTAGGCGAGAGAGAAGCACAATAGTTTTGCAATTTTTCTTCTATCCGACTTCTGAATTGAAAAAATTTCTTTGTTATTTCGTTTCTCATTGCTTCATCTGTTTATGACTTTTAGGTCTTTGTTTTCGACTATCTCAAAATTTTCAATACTAAACCCCTGGGGATTATTATCACTTCGCACAGAATTTAGTAGCTGACAATGGGTTATCAAGCTCCGCTCAGTTACATTACTCTCACGGATAATCATTTGCCGGGCATAAGTCATGACCTGATACGGGTACTTATCGAAATTGCAGACCACACTATCCACTTGAATAGCCTGATTGATATTTCCCGAAACGATTCGGGCATAATATCCTTTTTCAGAGAGATCCGAATAGTAATTGAAGGCACTTCGATCCGAGAGAAATAAGGCTCTTTTGATGTTACTTTCAATCGCATTCTTATCCGGCGAGAGGGTGAAGAAAAGTTCATGAAAACGTTTTACATGTTCCCGGGCTTCAACCGGCCTGTTTTGTGAAAGATCTTGAGAAAGAGCCAGCATCAACGACTTTCCATTGTCTAGCACATATATTTTCTGACGTTGTGCTTCCGCAAAGGTGTAGGAACTCCATACCGAATAACCGGTAACAGTTCCACACAAGCATAGAAAAATAATGCTAAAGAGTCTGATCTGCTTAAAACTCGATTCTATGTTTTTTAATGATTTGAATTCCATATGTCTTTTATTTAAAAAGTTATTTTCCAATTAGTCGACCGGCTACATTTCCTGTTGCGGCTCCAGCTGCACCTCCCGCTATCGAACCCGCTTTTCCAGCCGTATTGCCGACATTACGACCATAATTTCCCATTCCTCCTGCCTGAATAATCCATCCTGCTACTGTTGGAATAGTAAAGTATCCTATGATTCCAATAATTAAAAAAATGATGTAAACAATGTTGGATGAATCTATGGAGTAATTGGGATTATTCTGCAACTGCGAAATATCATTCTGCAACATCAGTACTTGTATTTTAGCTAAGATAGTACTAAACAAATCGGATACCGGAAGCCATAGATAAACACTCACATAACGTGTGATCCATTGGGTCATAGTAGACTGGAATCCATCCCATACGCTTATGGCAAAAGCAATGGGACCAAGGATAGCCAATACGATTAAGAAAAAAGTGCGAATGGTATCAATCACAAGTGAGGCTGCTTGAAACAATATCTCTATCAGTTCCCGAAAAAAGTCCCTAATGGATTTTTTCATGCTGTACATTCCCTTTTCAATATACATTCCTGTCATGGTGGCTAAATCGCCAGGACTCCAGCCCAACTCATCAAGTTGCTTATCAAATTCTTCATTGCTTACAAGATATGCAGTTTCAGGATTTTTCATGGCAGCATCATATTCTAATTTATCTTTTTGCTTTTGATAGCCCTCCATATCAAAAGTTTGTGACTGGAGCATTTGGTTTGTGCCTTGAACAACAGGACTTAGTATCCCGTTGATAGTACCCAAGACAAAGGTTGGAAAGAACATAATGCACAATCCAATGGCAAATGGGCGAAGCAGCGGATACACATCAATTGGTTCCGTCCTTGCTAAAGATTGCCACACCCGGGAGGAAACATAAAATAAAGCTCCAAGACCGGCTATCCCTTTTGCCACTCCTGCCATATTGGAGCAAAGAGGCATCATTTCTACATATAGACTCCGCAGAATCTGGTGCAGTGTTTCGAATTCAATAGATAACAACATAGCTTACCAGTATTTTTCGTTCGTGTCATATAAAGCTTTTACTCTGTCCGTGTCGCCACTCCTTTGGGAACGAAGGAAGCTTACAGCAATATTTTTGTTGGTATAATACGTGACCAGGTTACGGTATTTCTTAACCGAGTTGTAGGTCCGGTCAATAATATCTAATCGCTCTTTATCTGTCATGGATAGTCCGTTGGAACTTACAACAGCTTTTAATTCGACTAGAAGATCACCACTTTGCTCTAATAGTTTGGCGTAACCAAAAGCAATGGCACCCAACTCTTGTACGGTATAGTTTTTGTCAATGAGCATTTTTTGAAAGCTATTGACATAAATGTCCGAAATCTCACCGACCATCAAGATGGTTTGCTGTACTTTCTTTGCATCCTTGACTAAATTACTGATAGTCTTCAAAGCATCATAATACTTCTTGCCCTGCTCATAGAGTTTCACTGTTTCTTTGAAATTGTTCACCATGTTCGAAGCGGTTGTTGAGGTCTCAATTACTTGTTTGGTCGTGTTAACGATGCCTTGAACCATGTTGGTAGGATCAAACGTGACAAATTGGGCTTTCGAGGAAATAACGCAAGTCATTAGGAAAATGGCTGCTAAATAGATTTTTGTTTTCATTTTAAGAATGGATTTTAAGAATGGATTTTGAAAATGGATTTTGAAAATTAATTTTAAAAATAAATGCTACTGAATTATTTCTAAATATGAAATGAAATGACATAAAATCATGAGCAAAACTGGTCATCATTCTTTAAGGATTTGTTTTGTTTCGCAAAGCTGTTTGATGGCTAATTCGATATCACCATCCAGCTTTTCAACGAGATTGAATAGCTCTACTTTTTCTGATTCTTCGGTAGTATATGTAAGATATTCCTCCATGGACACTTCCGTGGCATAGACGGCAGATTGAGTGCCTCCCAGACCTATCCAAACCTCTTTATATAGCCGGTTCGGGTTATTCGCCAGATTGATGGAAAGTATCTGTGCTTTCTCCTTTTCTGTAAGTCCAAGCAGTGCCTGAATAGCATCAAACTTATTCATGTACTTACGCTGATCCAAAAGAATCTTACAGTCAGAATTGTTGATGATGGATTCTTTGACAATAGGAGAAGCAATAATATCTTCTACTTCCTGAGTAACCACAATGGCTTCTCCGAAATATTTACGAACCGTCTTGAAAAGGTATTTGATGTATTCGGCCATGCCTTCTTTGGCAATTGCCTTCCAGGCTTCCTCAATCAGGATGACCTTTCGAATTCCTTTAAGTCGTCTCATCTTATTGATAAAGACTTCCATGATAATGATGGTGACAATGGGAAATAAAATGGGATGATCCTTGATGTTGTCCAGTTCAAAAACGATAAATCGCTTGGAGAGTAAATCAATCTGTTTGTCGGAGTTCAGTAAGTAATCATATTCGCCGCCTTTGTAATAAGGTTCTAGCACATTCAAAAAGTTGGCAATGTCAAAATCTTTTTCCCGAACTTTCTTTCCATTCAACACCTCATGGTAATCTGTTTTTACGTATTCATAGAAGCTATTAAAACTAGGTGATATTTCCCGGGATTTAATTTTATCGATGTACAAACTCACTGCATTAGAAAGAGCCACTTCTTCAGCACGGGTCGGAGGTTCATCATCTCGCTTCCATAAAGTTAGAATCAATGTTTTGATACTTTCCCGCTTTTCAATATCATATACGCCATCTTCGGTAAAGAAGGGATTGAACGCTATAGGATTTTGTTCTGAGTAGGTAAAATAAACACCATCTTCACCCCGGGTCTTATGATGGATCATCTCACAAAGTCCAAGGTAACTATTACCGGTATCGATTAGCAGGACATGAGAACCTTGTTCGTAATACTGCCGTACCATGTGATTGGTGAAGAATGATTTTCCACTGCCTGATGGTCCGAGTATAAATTTATTTCGGTTGGTGGTTATACCTTTTTTCATGGGCAAGTCCGAAATATCCACATGGATTGGTTTTCCTGTCAATCTATCCACCATTTTTATTCCAAAGGGAGAAACAGAACTCTTGTAATTCGTTTCTTCGGTGAAAAAGCAAATACCCTGTTCAATGAACGTATAAAAGCTCTCTTCTGCCGGAAAGTCAGCTTGATTACCCGGAATACCTGCCCAAAAAAGGGTAGGAGTATCCACGGTATTGTGCCTGGGTTTACATTCCATAAGTGCTAGTTGACTACCCACATCATTTTTGATGTGTTTGAGTTCCTCCCTGTCATCACTCCATGCCATCACATTACAATGGCAACGAATAGAGGTAAGTCCGTAGCTGTGGGCTTCATTCAGGTATTTGTCAATCCACTCCTTATTGATTTGGTTGCTCCTACTGTACTTTGATAACGAATGCATATTACGCCCCATTTTTTCGAATTTTTGGAGATTCTCGACACTATCATCAATGAATAGGTATTGATTATAAATGTGATTACAGGAAAGTAGCAATCCCACTGGAGACGCAAACGACAACCTGCAATCGGAACGGTCGGTGGATAGTTTCTCGTATCGGATATCAGTTCCTACGCTTGCAGGCAAATCATCCACATCCGACAAGGTATGCAAACAAAGAATATTATCTCCAATGCACATTTCTTCAGCTTTGAGGGTAATATCTTTGAGCGTAGTGGTATTCTCCTGTGACAGTGAAAAGTATTTTTCTACAATTCCGGCTTTGTTTTCAGTTCCTACAATCTCATCAGTGTTCAGTCGGATAAGGGTAATGAATCCGCCATCGTTGACAATCCGTTCAAATTGTCCCACTGCTTCCAGAAATCTTTCAACAATCTCTTTGTCCCGAAAATCTTTGGGGATAATGGAGCCCCGGCACAAAGTCGAAAAATTACTCTGCATCCGGGAACGCTCCTTGGTAGTCTTGGTCAAAAACAGGTAACAGGTATGATTCAGGTAAGGACGTTCATTAAAATGACGTTCAAAACTTCGGGATAGAAAACTCATATCTTCTTGTTTGATCTCCGGTTCGTATTGTTCCTTGATATACCAATCCTGCTTGTGCACGATACAATAATCAGGAAGCACCTTTACCGCTTTTGTCCAGGAAGAATGGATTGCTTCATATTCCTTACCTGTAACCGTAAAGAGTTCAGGTAGTTCCACTTTAAAGGCAACCGTTATATCGGCGTCCTTTGAAATGATACAACCCATTTCCACTCCCCAAATCGGGAATTTGCTTTCAAGTGTTGCTGCTTTTAATATGTTTCTCATACTTCTTTTTGATGAATGTGTTTGAATAGACGAGGAAATCTTTTACGGTTAAGAAAGTACTTTGGGTGATTTCTGATTGCACCTAACTTCATAAGTCCGTATTCACCATATTTGTGATTTAGTGCGAAAGTTTGCCATACAAGAACAGATGAAGCGATAACACCAAAACCAATACAGAACCATTGGCCTATTCCTGTCAAATACAGAATTACGAACAGGACAAAAATGGTAAGTAGTCCGCCTGCAAAAAGGAAGAGGTACTGGCTTTTCAGACCTTTGAACTCCACCGATTTGCCGATACCTCTATTCATTGGATAATCTGCCATTGCCTTACAAGAAAAAGGAACGTAAAACGGTAGCTGCCACAATCAGAAAGATACAGGCTCCAAACCAGGATGCTGCTGTTTTGCTGGTATCAGGATCACCCGAAGAAAACTTACTGTAAACTTTTACACCGCCTATCAGTCCGATAACGGCCCCTATGGCATAAATTAATTTGGTAGCCGGTTCGAAATAGGATGTAACCATGGTGGTAGCCTCAGTAATGCCTCCGGAACCATTTCCTTGTGCCTGGAGAGAAGCATAGGCAGTTAGTATGCAAACTGCTGTTAGAAATACTTTTTTGTTAGTCATAATATATATTTTAAAATTTTCAGTAATCGATATGGATTTAAATAATTTATATAAGTGTTTATAGATTGCGTTTAAGTGAATCTACACACCATTAGCCATAATTGATTTTCTTCATGTTGTTTGTTTATTATAGAAAATTGTTTATCTCGAATTGCTGAAAGTCAAAATCGTGACTTTCGGGATTCATTGCGTTTGTCTCATTAGAATTTATGTTGTATTTATTCAGCATCTCTGTTACCCGTTCTTTGCCTCCGGAAATTTGTGAAACCATGAGTTGAAATAGTTCGGTTTGTTCCATCTGCTGAATCGTAGTCACGGCATTGAGTTCTGCTTCTAGTGAAGATCCGCTTTGCTTCATAACCTGAACAAGATTTTCCATCTCATCATATGGAATACCTGTTGCAGGTCCGGAAGTTTCATCTTCCACAAAGCAATCCAGATCTTCCTCGTCGAGTAATTCCTCATCATCATATTCAGATTCTATATCTAAATCCATGAGTTCGGGAGAGTCGGAAAATACGCTGTCCAATTCACTTTTGGCGACCACTGGCGACCTTGTATTTTCATTTGATGCAGTAAATGTAGTGGCGTTTTCAATCGGTTTTTCATTATGACTTAGGGTGTCATCGTTTGTCACAATATGGCTTAATTGAGTTTTCGTTTTACCCATTATTTCGTCATCGTCCGAATAAGTTGAAGCAACGTTGGGTGGAAGTTTTACTTTTGGATAAAAGAACTTTTTTATTCGCTTACGTTGCAGATAAAGCAGTACCCAAACAAGGTACAAGAGAATGGATATTAATAACAGGTATCTCATTACGTTATGGGTTTTTTAAATTTGTTTTCATACAGATTATTAATTTCCTCTTTGTGACTTTCCAGATGCTGGAGGATGATATTCTCTACATAGCTGCTAATGTTAGCTTTATGACCTCCAATCACGTTGACGATACTTAAAAGGGTCAAATGTGTCTCTCTGGAAATGTAAATGCTTTGACGATCCGTAAGATCTACCTTTTCAAAATAGGTCTCCCTGTATTCCGATTGTTCTGTTCGTCTTCGCTTTTGAGGTTCCTTGATTTTAGGAGTTTCTATTATGGAATCATCTTGTTTGATGATAGTAGAAAGCTCTTTTTCATTTGTTGTTTCCTTTTTCATAGGAAAACCTTGTGAAATAACTTCTCTCATAAAATCCTCATCCACTTTCGGGATCGTTGTTTGCTTTGCCATAATGTTTATAACTTAATGATGTGAGCCATCTCAATTAATAGTTCTTCCAGATTACTCCCTTTGATCATTCTCTTATCAGCAGGAAATAGGGTGGAACGAAATACTGGTTTCCGATTGCCTGATAATTCCTTGTTGTAGCGTTTGGTGTCCGGGATAAAGGTGCGAAGCAGCGGAATACTAAATTCATGGATGGATTTTTCGTAGATGTCATACAAATCGGTTTTTTCTCGTCCATCGACTTTATTCCAAAAGAGATGAAGCTCTTTCAGGCGCAAAGATGCATTACTGACTAATAGTTCATTGATTGAAAGTGCAAATGAAAGACAACTTTCCAAAACCAACCGGTCTGCAATAATGGGGGTGAAAATGTAGTCCATATTCGCAAGCGATTGTAGCACACCGGCACTATTCACTGTACCTGGTAAGTCGAAAAATACTACATCGAATTCAATGTCCGAAGACGCTAAAAAGTAGTTTGCCGATGCAATAGCATCTTCGGTCGAGCTGCAAATAATCGGATACGCCTTTTTATTTAATTGCTTGAACTGGTTATAGGCTATCAGCTTGTAATAATCATCCGTCTCCACTTGTTGGGTATCCCGCTTGCGCATGGCATTGATGCTGTATTGCGGATAATCACAATCTAGCACCGCCACATTATATCCCTTTAGATAATGCAGATAACTAGCAGCTAAAACGGTAAAAGTCGTTTTGCCAACTCCACCCTTTTGGGTAGAGAAGGCGACAAACAATGTTTCTTTCTTCATTTCAATCATTTTTTAAGTTTTTATTTCTGGGTTGTATTATTGCTTTACTTCATTCCTGAATTCAAGAATGTATGTTTGCAAGTTTTCAAGATTGCATGTTGTCAAGATTTCATGGTGTCATGTTGTCAAGACTTCTTGGTGTCATGGTTTCAAAAATGCATGTTGTCAAGAATTCTTGGTGTCTTTATGTCAAAAATTCATGGTTTCAAGATTTCAAGATTTCTTGGTGTCAAGGTTTCAAAAATGCAAGGTGTCAAGATTTCATGGTGTCAAGATTTCAATTTTTATTGAAGTCAATTATTCATTTATTCAATCATTAAAGACTTTTTTCAATCGTTCCTGATTTATTGTTGTCAAGAAAGGTGTAAAGCAATATTTCAAGCAAATAAAAACATTAAATCAATCTCATTTTCAATCTGTCTTCGTTTGGCACTCTCTGACCTATTTTGTCCTATATCCAGCTATGGTACAGCTGGAAAACAGATACTAATTTTGCCCTGTCATGAAACAAGAGAATATCAGTAGGCTATATACTCAGTCAATAATGCTAATCACATTTGCATTTGGCAAATGGCAAGTTGTATTTTGAGCTGCTTGAAATTCTTTCAGCAGCTCAAAATGACTTGCCCTTTCAGGGGAAGCGCACCCTCCGAAGTCGGTGCTTTAGAAGAAGAATTTATGGAGCTAATAGCTCAAAAGTAAAATTACAAGGATATGAAAACAGAAGTGAAAAAAACACCTCGAAAAACCATGGTAGGAAGGAATCAAAAGAGCGATCCGGCTATATTTCGTTATTCTATAAGTTTCAATTCGGTAGAACATGTCGCGTTTTTAAGTCGTTTTGATGAATCCGGAATGAAGGTAAAAGCGCATTTTATCACCGCTTGCATCTTCAATAAAACGATTCGGATAGTCAAATTGGATAAAGCAGTGATGGATTATTATATGCGATTGACAACTTTTTACTCACAGTTTCGCGCCATTGGGAACAATTATAATCAGGCGGTGAAGTCAATTAAATTTGCTTTTGAAGAGAAAAAGGCCCTTTACTATCTGGCTAAACTGGAAAAAGCAACCCTTGAACTGGTCGTATTGAACCATCAAATTATGGATATGACAGAAAAACTTGAAGTAAAAATATACGGTTCGGCAGATTCAGAATCAGAAAAGAGTGAAGCCAATTTGAAATGAAAATAAAAAATGGTTGCAAAAATAAGTTCGGGTAGCTCTATTTTTGGAGCATTGGCCTATAATCAAACCAAGGTAGAAGAGTTGCAAGCGAAGGTAATTCTTACTAACAGGATGATAGAACCCCGGGATGGCAATTATTCGATAGGAGTCAGTATGCGTTCGTTTGAACCCTATCTGGCTGCCAACCAAAAGACGGATAATCCTATTTTGCACATATCACTAAATCCTGATCCGAAAGATGTTTTGACGGATGAACAGTTATCTGAAATAGCACAGGAGTATATGGATAAATTGGGTTATTGCAACCAACCTTTTATAGTATATAAACACGAGGATATTGACCGCCATCACCTCCACATTGTATCGGTTCGGGTAGACGAGAACGGGAAAAAACTGGACCATAATTTCGAATACCGTAAATCCATGGAGATTTGCCGGAATATCGAACAAAAGTATCATTTGATAACGGCTGATATGAAAGAGAAACAACCTGAGACCCCAATCAAAGCGATTCAATACGGCGATGAAAATTTAAAAAGTCAAATTGGGAGTGTCATTCGTCCGATTGTGAAATCCTATTATTTTCAGACCATAGGAGAATACAAAGCCTTATTGTCTTTGTATCACATTACAGTTGAAGAAATCAAAGGTGGTACAGCCGATAAGATGTTTAACGGTTTAGTGTATTCTGCTACCAATGACAAAGGAGAACGAATTGGTAAATCGTTCAAATCTTCACTGTTTGGCAAGTCAGTTGGAAATGAAGCGTTGCAACAACGAATGGCTCAATCCGGAGAAATTATTAAACAGAAACAATTGAAAGAAAGAACCAGAGCTGTAGTTACCAAAGCAATGAAATTACCTTTAAATCGAGCTGACTTTGAAAAACAACTATCCACTAATAATATTAATGTAGTGTTCCGTCAAAATGAAGCCGGACGTATTTATGGAGTAACATTTATTGATCATCAAAACAAATGTGTACTCAACGGTTCACGTTTGGGCAAAGAGTTCTCGGCAAACGTATTTAATGAGCTTTTTACTTCATCTAAAGAAGATAATAACAAGCAATCACAGCAACACACTAATAACCACATTGGACACGTTGACGAACCTAATTTCAAGTCTCAGCACGATGCAGAAAATTTTGATGATTCTCTCAATTTATTCAGTATGGAGACCAACGGAGGTATTGATTCGGAGGAAGAAGCTTTTATCCGTAGAATGAAAAAGAAGAAAAAACGGAAGAAGCCGATTTGATACGATATTGAAGTTTCAAAAACAACAAACAAGAAAATAAATAAAAAAATCAGAAACTAATAAATTCAAACTATAAAACTAAAACATTATGCAACAAGAAGATGATTTAAGAGGACTGGCAAAAGTCATGGAATTTATGCGAGCCATCAGTATACTATTTGTGCTGATAAATATTTACTGGTATTGCTTTGAAGCTTTCCAACAGTGGAACCTGACTATCGAAACATTGAACAAAATCCTATTGGGTTTTCAGCGAACGTCAGGATTGTTTTCCTCTATCCTTTGGACAAAGTTGTTCGCAGTGGTTTTTCTGGCTTTGTCATGCCTGGGAACCAAAGGTGTGAAAGAAGAGAAAATATCATGGACTAAAATCTCAATTCTCCTGATTATTGGAAATCAACTATTTTTCCTGAATTGGTGGATACTTTCTTTGTTTCTGCCAATACAAGCAAAAGTAGCCTTATATATTTCAACCTTGACCATTGGGTATATTTGTATGATGATGGCTGGGTTGTATATGAGCCGGCTTTTGAAGAATAGCCTGATGGACGATGTATTCAACAACGAGAATGAAAGCTTTATGCAGGAAACCCGTTTAATGGAGAATGAATATTCCGTCAACCTGCCTACCAAATTTTGGTATAAAAAGAAACAGTGGTATGGCTGGATAAACATCGTCAATCCCTTTCGGGCTACCATCGTGTTGGGTACCCCTGGCAGTGGAAAATCGTATGCGGTGGTCAATAATTTTATCAAGCAGCAAATAGAAAAAGGCTTTGCCATGTATATTTATGATTTTAAGTTTGACGATTTGTCAACCATTGCATACAATCATTTGCTCAAACATCGGGATAAATACAAAGTGGCTCCCAAGTTTTATGTCATTAACTTCGATAATCCGAGAAAAAGCCACCGCTGCAATCCAATTAACCCAACATTTATGACGGATATCAGTGATGCTTATGAAAGTGCTTATACCATAATGCTTAACCTGAATCGCAGCTGGATTCAAAAGCAAGGCGATTTCTTTGTTGAATCACCAATTATTCTGTTAGCCGCTATTATTTGGTATCTGAAGATTTATAAGGACGGCAAGTATTGCACCTTTCCCCATGCCATTGAATTTCTGAATAAAAAGTATTCTGATACTTTTACGATTCTGACTTCTTACACTGACCTCGAAAATTACCTGTCACCGTTTATGGATGCCTGGGAGGGAGGAGCACAAGATCAACTGCAAGGTCAAATTGCATCTGCAAAGATTCCACTGTCCCGTATGATTTCACCTCAGCTTTATTGGGTGATGACCGGCGATGATTTTACCCTCGATATCAATAACCCCAAAGCACCCAAAATTCTCTGTGTGGGTAATAACCCAGACCGACAAAGTATTTATTCGGCAGCACTCGGATTGTATAACAGCCGGATTGTAAAGCTTATCAACAAAAAAGGACAACTCAAAAGCTCCGTTATCATTGATGAACTTCCGACGATTTATTTTCGTGGATTGGACAACCTGATTGCCACCGCCCGTAGTAATAAAGTGGCTGTATGTTTGGGCTTTCAGGACTATAGTCAATTAAATAGGGATTATGGTGATAAGGAGGCAAAGGTGATTCAAAATACGGTGGGAAATATTTTTAGTGGTCAAGTGGTAGGCGAAACAGCCAAAAGCCTATCTGATCGATTTGGTAAAGTTCTTCAATTGCGTCAATCCATGACAATCAATCGGCAGGATAAATCTACTTCCATTAGCACTCAGTTGGATAGTCTTATTCCTGCATCAAAGATAAGTAACCTGACTCAAGGAGTTTTTGTGGGAGCAGTCTCCGATAATTTTGAGGAACGCATCGAGCAAAAGATTTTTCATGCTGAAATAGTGGTTGATAATGCCAAAGTAGCAGCCGAAACCAAAGCTTATAAAATGATACCCGAAATAGCATCCTTTATTGATTGTGATGGAAAGGACAACATGAAACAAGAAATTGATAAAAATTATAATCGAATCAAACAAGAAGTTGCCCAAATTATTGTGGACGAGATGGAACGAATTAGAAATAATCCGGAATTGAGCCATTTGGTGAAGAAATAAAAGTCAAATAGCAACTATTCTATTCGAATAAATTTATTCACCAATCGTTTCTTATCTAGTTTTTTTGTTTTATTCCTAATGATATAATATATTAAGACAGACGGACTCTTTTGAATCAGTCTGTCTTAATAATAAAATAACTTGTTTAAAACTGAAAATTAGATCCTTATTTCTCTTAAGCAATCTCCACAACCCAATGATTTTTCATAAAATCATGAACCGTAAGTCGATGAACTCCAAGAATTCTTCCAATTGCACTTTTCGATATTTTTTTGTCCAGCAGTTCTTTTATTTCATCTTGTTTCCCTGTAAGTTTTACATTCTTTGATCTACTTCCTTTTGGACGACCGAGAATTACACCTTCTGCTTTCTTACGTGCTAATGCTTCTTTTGTACGTTGTGAGATAAGATTACGCTCAATTTCAGCTGACAAACCGAATGCAAATGCTAAAACCTTAGAATTTATATTATTTCCCAGCTCATAATTCTCTTTAATAGTAAAAACTTGAATTTCCGTTTCCATACAATAGTTTAAAATACTCATAATCTGCATAAGATTACGACCTAAGCGGGAAAGTTCAGATACAATTAAAATATCTCCTTTCACCATTACATTTAATAAAGTCCCTAATTTTCTGTTTTCTAATTTTTTTGTGGCACTAATAGTTTCTTCAATCCATTTTCCGATAGGAAGTTGTTTTACTTTTGTGTAATTAGTAATCTCGAACCGTTGATTCTCTGTTGTTTGTTTGTCTGTACTGACCCTGATGTAACCGTAAATCATTATTTTAATTGTTTTAATGTGTATGAATTAATATTATTGAGAATTTATTTAGTCAAAAAATGATAAAGGTACATTTTTAAAAACTATAAACTAAACAATAATAACACTAAACTAAATGAGCGGTTATATTAGTGAAAAAATGATTTCAGTTTCCTATAAGAATGCCCAAAATGGTTGGGTGGTACTTTCTGACATAGAGCAACGAATAAAAGATAAGATTGAAAAGGTTGGTAAACCACTCAAAGACTGGGATATAAATATATATCGTGGTATTCTGACTGGATATAATGAAGCCTTTATTATAGATGGAAAAAAGAGACAGGAGCTTATAGATAAATCGCCAAATAGTGTCGATATTATACGTCCGATTTTACGCGGCAAGCATATTAGACGATTTGGGTTTAATACTCAAAGCGAGTGGTTGATAATTATCCCTTGTGGGTGGACTAATAAAAATAAAGGAAAGATTGATCCTGAGACGTTTTTCAAAATGACTTATCCTGCTATATTTGATCATCTTATTGAAAAATCATACTTATCTTCCAAAGGCAAAGGATTGTTTGGCAGAGATGATCAAGGCAATTATTGGTGGGAATTACGTCCTTGTGAATATTTGAGTGAATTTATGAAAGAAAAAATATTATTCATTGATATTATGACTGATAACGAAAACGAAGGTTATCCATTTCCTAGTTTCTCTTTTTCAGGAATACAAACATTTACCTTAAATACTTCGTATATAATAACTGGAGATAGTTTACAACTTAAATATATTCTTGGTGTTTTAAATTCAAGAATAGGAAGATTTATTGTAATAAATTCTGTAACTCCACTTCAGAAAAGGCAATATAGATTATTTCAACAATTTGTTGAGAAATTTCCAATTCCAGTGAATGAAAATAGTCAAAACGAAGTTGTAAATCTAGTAGAAGATATTTTAGTCAAATCGGGAAATGGATTAATCAGTAAAGAATTAGAGCTAAAATTAAACCGAGCTTTATATAAAATTTGTTCGTTAGATGATTATGAAATAAATTTTATTGAAAGGAATTAATACTCATTTAATTTTCAATAAAATCAACTTCATCTGTATTTAAACAATATAAACAATAAACTAATTTGTCTATTTCAGCTTCTATAATTTGAGTCGATTCACCTTTCGACTGAGATGCTATTATTTTGTCGACTAAATGATTGAAATGATTTTCTTCATCCTCAGAAATTTTAGGAATTAAGATAGGTTCTACTGCCTGTACGCTTATCAACAAATCGCCGGTTCCTGTTTTTGGTGAATCCTGCAACATATAACTCCCAACTTTAGAGTTCAATACTGCAACAATGAATTTTATATGATTACCCGTAGCAAAACATGTACTATCTAAAACAAAACAACTCTCCTCATCATAACAAAATCGTATTATTGATCCAACTCTTTTCCAAATAATTTTTGGTTTAGAGAGTTCTTTCCAATATGCAATGGTATCTTGGAGTTCAAACCATTTATTGTTAGTTTTCTTTCTTGCTCCAGATTCACCTGTTTGTTTTAATCTATCGTACCCAAAAGATAAGAGATGTTCTTTAATAGCAGCAAAATCATCAATATCATAATGTTTACTTGGGAACGTTGTAATTATATATAAATCCGCAAACAAATAGTTAAATTTTAGTATGTCTCTGCCGCGTAAAATCGGACGTATAATTTCTTCAGATTTTGGATGCTTTTCAATCAACTCTTTCCGTTTTTCGCCATCTATAATAAATGCATCATTAAATCCTGTCTTAATACCATAATTAATTTGAATATCCCAATCTTTTAATGGTATTCCAACTTTCTCAATTTTCTCTTTAATCCTTATTTCAATGTCAGTTAGCACAGTCCATGAATTTGAACTATAATTATTCATAGATGAATTTAGTTGGACATAACCGCTCATATTTTCTATACAACTTTCTTTTACGATACAGGATTCGGTTTTGCCTTCATAAGCCTCTTTACTAAGCATTAAGATATTGACATCAACTGTTGCTTCTTCGAATATTTTCTGACCTGAGAAATCAATCAATACTTTTGGGTTTGTTTTTTCTACAAAGTAACGGCGCATGCTTTCGCCATATCCAGCACGCATCCATTTGTTGGAAGTTATAAAGGATAGAAAGTAATTCTTCTTAAGTAATTTATTGCCCATTTCGTAGAAAAGGCAATAAATATCACCGGTACGTTCGTAGGTTTCGTAATTCATCTTTTGATAAGCATCAGCCATCTCGCCTAACTTTTGCAACTGAATATAGGGCGGATTCCCAATAATAGCATTAAATCCAATATAATCGCCCTCTTCATTAAGTACCTCAGGAAATTCAAATCGCCATTCCAGAGCGTTTTCATAAATTTTATTGTTCCTGATTTCTTCTATTTTAGTTTCGTACTTAGCAATTTTAGTTTTGATATCCGCAATATCCTTTTGAATTATTTTTTCCTCTTTAGATGTACGTTCGAAGAGTGTAGGAGCAGTTTTGAGTGATAGCTCTTTTTGCAGTTTAAGTAATTCGGTAACATTTGTATCGTGTTTGTTGATTTCTGTTTTCAAATTACGTTTGATACTTTCAATCAATTTAAACATTGCATGCTTTTCATCTTTGCTATCGGCATTTCTATATCTATTTACCGCTTCACGATATTGTTCCACTGTATATCCACTTGATTTTAAAGCAGCGCTCAAATTCTCATCCAAAGCATAACGGCTGATGAGAGAATTTCCACATTTAATGTTTATATCAATATTGGGTAAGGTTTCCAATTCAGTAGTGCCTGCTTTATAATAGGAATTTTTCAAAAGTTCAATCCATAAACGAAGTTGACAAATCTTTACAGAATTAGGATTTAAATCCACACCAAACAAACTGTTTTCGATAATGCTTTGCTTTTCGTGAAATAGCGTTTCCTGAACGCGTTGGCTCTCGTAATTACCGGGTATATATCGGAAAAAATCTATTTCATTTTCTGAAATAATTAATTCGTCATTCACAACCGTTGTCTTATATCCACGTAATAACTTTCCATTTCGGTCGCACAAAATGCTTAATTCACTTTTAATAGAAATCATTTCGTTAAGAGCGGATACGAGAAAATGACCAGAACCCACTGCAGGGTCGCAAATTTTAATGCTGTTTATTATTGTGTTGGATTCTCTTATTTCACAAGGTGTTATATAATTATGCAAATCATCAAGTGTATTGCAATCCCATCCTTTTACCTCTTTGAACTTTTGTAATATCGCTCGCGTAATTGTTTCACGGCAAATGTACATGGTTATAAAACTTGGTGTAAAAAATGAACCATCTTTGTATCCGTTTATCTTCTCAAAGATTAATCCCAATACAGATGCAGAAATCAAAGTTTTGTTTTCTTCCTGAATTTCTTCATATCCTTCGCTGCTAAAATCATAAGCATCCAAAAAACGGAAGAGATATTCAAGCGGTTGTAAATTTGTTGCAATTAGTTTTCCCTTTTTATCTTTTAAGATGGATTTAGAATATAGTCTGATATTAAAGCTGTCTTGTAAATTACCAATACTTATTGCATCTTGCTCAAGTTCTGTTGGTTCAAAAAGCGAACTATTCAGGTATGGAACATGTGAAAACCTTGTTTTGCTTTCTCCTTTTCGTTCATCGGGTTTTCGAGCTAATACTTTAAAAAATAAATTATCAAGATCGTCAAAGTTCTTTATTTGTTCAATTGAAAGAAACCGATATGCTTTATTTCCGTTTTGATATTTGAGTAATTGTGATTCGAGAAGTTTAAGAAATAATATCCGATTTATCCATGTTATAGACAAATCGAGTGATATATTATATAGTTTTTCGTCAATTGTAGTTGTTGGTTGGAATATACGATTGACACGAGAGAGTTTGTCCATCATATCAATTTTTTCTATAGCATTTTCAATTAATGATCCTTCATCTCTGTTACCTTCCTTCTTCCGCCCAATAATACTTTTCCCTCCATCCTTCGTCTCTTCTAAACCGATAATATGAAGTAATTCAGCATAGAAGTCTTTATTAAGAGTATTGTTGTCGTTTGCAAATGGTAGTTTGAGTAAATGAATGGGCGATAATAATTTGAATAGTGGAATCAGTTTCTTATCGTCACTTTTGTCTGTATTACGTAATGGCTTTTGGAAATCATTAAGGTTTACATATGTGCAAGCAACATCTTGAGTAATTTTCTGAATCGCTGGTGCCGCAATTTCTTTATAAAAGAAGTCAGTGTTTTTGCTTGTTAATCTTCCTGCCTCAAATTCTTCGAAATCTGAAACAAGCTTCTTATTTTCATAGAATAGTTTTTCAAAAGTTTGGGCATCAAAGATAAACCAGTCATAGATATTTGTAATTATCAAATAACGTAATTGGAAATTCTTCTGCGTTTTCCTTTCCCGCAAGTAATAAAGCACTAATTCCTGAAATGATTTGACGTTTACATTGTCTTTGCTAATCATTTCCGATTTATTAGTTGGTTTCTTGGCTTCCATCAAAACACCAACAGGAGTGTTAGGTTCCTTTCCATTATGGACAACTAGGTCGGACCTGCCTTTTGTGTTGATATAATGGTTATTTTTATAATAGGTTGAATTCAAGAAATCTATTACCAGATTTTTATGATATTCTTCACTTTCATAATCCTTAATTCTATCCAATAACAGTATAAGTTCATGTTTGAACAATTCAATTTCTTCACGATTAGGTTTCAATTTTCTAAATGCAGGATTAAGCGATAATTGAACTGGAGTTTGAATTAATTGCATAATAAATATCTTTGGTTAATTTCGACAAATATAGTGAATTTGATAGTGTTAATAAATTGTTTTTTGCTGTTTTATCTCACTTGATTCCTTTTTAAAAAGATTCAAGCAATTAAGATATAAATGTTATCAAGGAACTGCATTGAATCTATTATTTAGCTTCCTAATTCGCTCTATCAGACTTTTAAAGCTTAAGGATTCACCATAAATCATATTTTCCTGCATAAGTAAATAATCTTTTTCCCAATCTTTCAATGCAGAATCTGGAGGAATAAAGCATATTGTATGTGGTTGATGCGTCGAATAATCAACTCCGGCCATAGAAGTAAACTGCTCACGATGCTTGATAATTTCATTGTACAAAATGCTATCGCTTAATATATCTTCGCAGTATTTACTATCCATCAACCTTTCTAAGTCGTATAAATGTCTGGACATTCTATTAATGTCTTTTCCAATCGTTCCACTTTGAAATAATTCATGTAATAAAAATGCTTTTTCAAGCAATGTTCTTTTGGGCAAAACAGCGTGTACTACAAAATCTGTATCTGCAAAATCTGCTGTTGAAAGTAATTCTCCTATAATTGATTTAATTGTAACACCTTCAGATGGCTCCATTAATGAACGGGAACCAATTTCAATTTTTACGGTATTAAAAATGTAATCCGAATTATCTAAAACAGATTCGTAATGCAAAAATAGCGTTTCAGGATCAACATTGCTTTCTGAAGTGATATTTACATCCAATGTAAATTGATCATTATTAATACCGCTATCTAAAATAAATTTTTCAATTTCTTCTCTCAATTCTCCCCTGACTAAAGTACAAGATGCCTTACGAAGTTTCTTGCCAATTTCTCTTTTCGTCAAATCACCTGCAAAACCCAAAAAGTCTCTATCTATTGCTAAATCGACATCCTCCGAAAATCTATTAATTAAGTGCCAGCATTTGCTGAGCGAAGTGCCTCCTTTGAAAACCAAATGAGAAGCATAAGAACCACTAAAAAGTGCTTTTAAAGCCAATGTAACCCACCAATCTTTTTCAATTGATTTGGCATTTAAACCTGTTCTATTTTCGAGAAGCTTCAACAATTCTACTCGTCTCGATTTAGATAAATCAGTCCAATTCATTTCTTGAAAATTTAGTTTATGAGTGAAAATATCAATTTTGAGATCCATTCAGGTGCTAATTGAATATCATGTTTTATATTCTCAGGGGATTCTTTTTTCAGTGCTTTTGCAAGTTGAAGTTGCACTTCCGGTGTAATCCCATTCTTGCCTAATTGTTTTAATGCTGCAATTGCCAAACCACTTACTTTTCCTTTCATCGATAAATTTTTTGGTGCAGTTTTCTTAAACTTGATAAAACGGTTTCCGTATTTTATCTTACGCGGAATTCCATCTGTCAGGTAAACCACATTAACCGGAATTTGAGTTGACAGACCCAAACTATGAAGTGCAAATACTCCAGTAGGTTCAATCCTTGCTTTATCTCTTTTAGCTATAGCCTTGCAGACATCATCAACAGATGGATACAGAATACCAAATTCGGCATCAATTTTTGGGTACAGATAAATTCCATGAGTTAAACGTACAAGTGTACCTCTTTTTACCAATACAGAAAGGCTCTTCCTGATTGATTCAGAACTGCCAATAGAAGCAAAATCATCTAGAAAATATATTTTACCCTTCGCCCTGTATTTTAGGAACTCTATTGTTTTATTATCAGTTGATTGAGTCATAATAATTTTAGTTGTATTTCACAAAAGTAGTCGATATTTGTGAAATATACAACAGTAATACTATAATATTTCGAAACAGACTAAAGATAACGTAAACCATTTTTTTTTGGTATTAGATTCTAAAGAAAAAATCCCTGACAATTATGTTAGTTGTCAGGGATTATAACCATATTAGATTTTGAAAGTGGTATAGTGATAGTGAAAACTTTTGTTGATATTTATTCGTTTTTTAAAACTGTAATCTGTAGTTATTACGAGGATAAATTACTAAGAAATCAATATATGATGCAATAAAACGGGTTCAGAACTAAGTCTCTTTGCTTTGGAAATAGAATAACAACAATTATCATAACTACTTGATTCAACTAAAATTTCATCAGGAGACCAATTATTATCTATTCTTGATAAATCTATAATCCATTTATTTATTGTTTGTAACCAGTAATCACAAGTGAAATTTTCAATAAATCCAACTATTCCGCATTGAGAAAGCCCCTTGCCATGTTTTTCCATTTTGAAACGCTCAATCCCTCCATTTTTAGTTTGTCCAATTACATATTCTCTTTCGAATGTAGGTGATGGTAATCGTTTTGATTCTACAACAAATAATGGTTCATGCGTTGCTCCCTCTTCTACAGTATGAAAATAAAAATCAGGAATGCCCTTTGTTCCAAGAAATATGTCTGAATATTGATTTTTGACTCCAATTGCGGGTTGACTCTTTATTTTAACCTCAATCTGTTCAACTAAAATCTGCGTAAGCTTATTCTCATTTAAGGGTATTCGTAGATTTGATTGAGTTGATGCTTTTTTAAAAGGTGTACATGCCGCCTGAATGGCCTCAATAATGATTCTGATCGTTTTTCCTAGATCAGAACTGATTTCAGGAAGAATAACGTTTGATGTGGTATTGAGGTTTTCTGCTGTCATTTAGTATCCGGCTTTAGATAAATCAGCAAAACACTTATCAGCATCACGATAAGCTATTAAAGAAATCCAATAACGATATTGGTTGGGCTTCACAAAAACGATGGTGTCTTTTTGTGGATAAAGTTTGATGATTCGATTTGAAGACAAGTGTTGAGATACTTGATGATGAGTTAAACCGGCTAAACCAAGTCCTAATTGAGTTGAGTATTTGACTGTTTCATTAGAATCATTGTCATATTTAAACACTGTTGCAATAAATGATGAGTCATCAATTGAAACTACTTCATCTAAACGGAATTTTTTATTATTCTCTTCGTACATTAAATTTAAAACAGATGAGAATTGGTTGCCGTAGTTTTCTATAATTAAATTCAATTCTTTTGATGGAATTGGCTTGACTGCTTTGGAGTTTATCCCGTGTCTAAGTAAACTTTGCATATACTGATTCACATCACTAATGACATTATTATCAAAAGCTGAAAGTAGTGTTATTAAGTTAATATCTTCGTGAAATGGGAGATTAAGAATATCTTCCATTTTCATTGCAGTATCTTTAATAACTAACATCTTACCACTGGTACATATAGTGTGAAATCTCAAAATGTTATGATTGTTTTTAAAATACTCAGCCATAGCATTTAAAATTGTCTTGTTTTCTGAATGAAAACCAACAATTTCATTCGAGAATTTAATGTTTTCAGAATTAAGACATGTCGGCAATTCTATATTTTCTTTAATCAGAAAATTAGGCGTTGAAAAAACTTTTTTGTCTTTTATGGTCTTAAAAGAAGCTACATATTCAGAATCAATAAATTGAGGAAGTATTCTGTTCACAGTAAAAGCCTCATTAGGTAAACTTTTACCTCCACCTGCTCCTTCACCGCAAATAAGAGTTTCTTTATTATTTTCAATAAACTTCTCAAACTTATCTATAGCAGATAATTTATCAATAATAGACTTAATCCGTCCTCCTCCAAGTAAGTTAAATTTCCATATTGCCTTATTATCAATTGCTGTTTGATGATTTATGAAATGTAAATCATAGTCATCAATTTCGAAAACTATTCGCTCTTTAGTTGCTTTAGTTCTTTTAAATGTTGCATGTAGAATATTTCTCTTAAAATTAGGTTTTTCATTTCTTAAAAATAAAGCTGCTGCACCCACTCTCGCTCCATTATCCCATAAAGTCTCTGCTAGAGCAGTAAAATCAAATATTTGAATAACGTTTATATTCGAAAAAATAAATTGTTTGTACTTTTCAGATGTGGAATTATATAAAAGACTTGATGATTTAATAATTAAACATTGTATTGCATTGGGTTTTAAAAAGCCATAAGAATTTGCTATGAATTTTAAAGCAATTTGATTATTTGGAATTATTACTGTCTTATCTTCAAGTGTCCAAACGTTATTGGTATAGTTTGCATTTCCACCTCTAACGAAAGGAGGATTACCAATTACTAAATCAAACTTAATATCAGTTAGCTTTTTATAATTAGCTTTTTGTTTCTCAATAAGCAAAACGTCATGCTCATCTTTAGCCTTAAGTTCATTGATAAAAAAATCGGTATGAAGGATATTACTTTGTGTCAGATCATCAAACTTTAATTTAGAGATGATCTGCATAGGTGATAATTCATCACACAAAGCGAGACAGAGGCTAAAGGCCGCTAATCGAGTTGCTTGCTCTTCTTTATCTGTACCATAAACACATTTTAAGAGTTTTTTTAAGTCTGCAACTTCACGTGGTTTCTCAATACCTTTTTGAAGCCTCCACCACTGCACCAATCTCTTGAAAGCGATTACAAGAAAAATTCCAGAACCACAAGCTGGATCAAGGACTTTATATGTATCTAAATCTATTTCATTGTAACTTTTCAGAGGCATAGCTTCATCTACCAATAAACGAGCTAAATGAGATGGTGTATAAAAGATGCCTTCGTTTTGTTTGTTTGTTTTGGTTTCACTCTCGTGAGTGTCACCGGCTAAAAATTCTTCGTAAAGTCGGCTAATTAACTCAACAGGGATATAATTGAATTCATATAATTTTATTTCATCAAAACAAATAACAAGTTGTCCTGAAGAATAAGATTTACCTTCTAATGCATCAGCTAGGATAGAAAGATTACATTTAGAAATAATGATTTTTTCATTCTCCTCCCAAGCAAACAAATTGCCATTAAAATCTGTATGAAGTTTTTCAAGCAACCCAACAAACATTCCTTTTCTTAATACGTCAGTGAATGAAGTTGCTTTATCGAATTGAGGGAAATACTTAACTCCAAAAAGGTTTCTGTTTTTCTCATCGATTTTTTCTTCAAGATATTTGACAAGAATAGACTGTATAATAATTTTATTGATAACCCGTTTTTGAATATCTGGATTTTCGTTGATCAGAACTTTTGTTACTTCTTTTATCCATGAGATAAGAATATCGTAAGCTGAATTTGAGAATTTGAACTTCTTTTCATTCTCAAGTTCATCCCAAAAAACTCCACTCTTAATTTTTACAGCAAATTGTTTATTGTATAAATCATGTGCTATTCCAGTAACTTTGAGTTGTTCTACTAAGTAGCTAGGCTTATATACTTCTTTGACTAACTTTGTCGAGGTAGTACAGTTGACTATTTTAATCTCTGTATCGAAAAAGAAACATGCTAATGGAGCTTCACCACTACTCCAAATTTGTTTTTGGATTAATGCTATTTCGTCCTCATTTTCTTTATTGAATCCTTGTTTGGTAAAGTCGAATAAATAAACTTGTGGTTTGTAATTTCCAGTAAATTGTTTTCGTAAAAAGACTGCATTTGCTTTAAACTTCTTTGCCTTTTCTATGTGGAAATTAATATCAGGATTATCAGAAACAACATTGGTTAGAAACAAAGAATCATCGTTCAAGAATCCCAGTTTATCAAGACCTTGATCGAAATTAATTATTTGTTCAGTTGTTTTCATATATTTGGATAGGAATGTGCAAATATAAGCAAATAAAATAATATATCTCGAAATTGAATTTATATTAAATTTCTTGAATATTTTTATTTCAAATGCTAAGAAAAGATACTTCCTTTTATTTGCAGTACTAATCTTATACTTTAGAACTAATAGACATAGTCTATTTATGATAAACATCCATTCAATCTTCTGATACTTCCCTTCCAAAAAGGAAGGATCAACAGCCTAAAATACCATTTCATCTTTTAAATCGCATAACCCGTTTGCAACGGTTTGTAGCATCGAAATATTTGTACTAGGAATCTGTTTCTTTATTATAGTGTGTTGAATCATAAATAGTTTGCAAATTTAAAGCAAAGGTAACAGTTTTTTTTTGGATAATTGAATCATGTTTTTAAGGTTTTATATACTATCAAATTGTGTTTGAGATGATATAATTCAATGTTCTACTTACATAGATAAATATGTTGAGAATATCATCCTCGGCCACTTAACGCCATCCTCTGCCAAACTACGACAGCCCAGTCATAACATGATAATAGGTTGATTTACAAACATAACTTTGCCGGTGAATAAAGTATTCACCATTAAAAGCAATAGTTATGAACGAGAATGTAAATGACCAGGATGTGCTGTTGGTCGCAGACAAAAAGGACAATAAATTAAAGGTTGTCGAAGGAATGGGCAAAGATGGAAAATTAAAGACTCAAAGCCCAAATAAGAAAAATGAAGCCCTCTTTCTAAAACTTGACAAGCAGGGCAATGTGTTGGACAATTTCTTCTCCAACTTCCACCGACAATACAAAGATCCCACCCACTTCCAATTCTTCAAAGTCCCTGCAAATCTGGTCGAAGGCATGTCAACTCTTTTGCAAGAAATGCTGAAACAACCGGAAAATCCTTTAAACAAAGAAACGCTTGATAAACATCGCGTTTCTTCAGATGAAATTTCAACAAAACAGGCCTATCAACCCATTGATGAAAGTCGAATCGACTGGAAACAGTTGGAACGACTGGGTGTAACGCGTGAAACACTGGAAAAAACCGGTAGCATGGATGCCATGCTTAACTGGGCCAAATCACCGGTATTAATTCCTATAGCACCCAAATTCGATAATGTAACTCTTCGTACAGATGCTCGATTATCATTTCGGGAAATAGATGGTAAGTTAACCATTGCTATTCATGCTGTGCGTAAATCACCCGACTTGGATAGGCCCTTTTTTGGCATTCATTTTACTGATGATGAAAAAAAGAGCTTGCTCAAAAATGGAAATGCCGGAAGTATACTTAATGTTGAATATTCCGGACAAACTCCGATCCCCGCTTATATTTCAATCGATAAATTGACCAATGATTTGGTGGCTGTCAGAGCCGATAAAATTCATATTCCAAATGATATTAAAGGTGTATCTCTGGATGACAAACAAATGCAGAGTTTGAAAGAAGGCAAAGCTATCTATCTGGAAGATATGATGTCCAAAAGCGGCAAGTTATTTAATGCTACGGTTCAAATCAATGCTGACAAACGAGGCATTGAATTTAGTTTTGACAATGACCATAAGCAAACGCAGAAACAACCAAATTCAGAATCAGCCAAACAAGAATTTGCTATTCCGAATAAATTGGGTGGTATCGAATTGAGTGAAGATGTCCGTAACCAACTTAAAGCAGGTGAAACTATATACATCTATGGCATGAAAGACCGCGAAGGTCAAGAATACAATGCGTATGTAAAAGTAAATCCGGAAGAAAATAAACTTAATTTCTACCGCTGGAATCCTGATAAATCAAATGCAAAAGAAGTTACCCCCGATAATGCAAGTAAAACCCAGGTTGCAGTTAATTCCGAAGGCAAAACCAATGAAGCCACTAAGAAAATAGATGCACCTTTGAAACAAGGACAGACCAAACCAACAGAAGTACAGGAAAAGAAAAAAGACGAACAGAAAATTTCTAAACCACGAATTCGTATCAAATAATAGCAAAAACTAAAATCGACACAAATGAAAATAGCAATAATAGCAGAAAAACCAGGTGTGGCTCGTGAAATTGCCCGAATTGTTGGTGCAACTGACAAGAAAGATGGTTTCTTGCAAGGAAATGAATATTCGGTTACCTGGGCTTATGGTCACCTTATTGGACTTGCAATGCCTGCCGAATATGGAATAAGTGGTTTCAAAGCAGAACAATTACCCATTCTACCACATCCATTTATTCTCAAAGTTCGACAAGTAAAAGTAGATAAGGGATATAAACCAGATTCCGGGGCATTAAAACAATTGAAAATCATTAAAAAGGTTTTTGAGGATTGTGATAAAATAATTGTAGCTACCGATGCCGGGCGTGAAGGCGAATTAATTTTTCGATACATCTATAGTTATTTGGATTGTAAAAAACCCTTCGACCGTCTTTGGATAAGTAGTCTTACGGATAGAGCTATCAGTGAAGGACTTCAGAAACTCAAATCAGGTAGTGAGTTTGATCATTTGTACATAGCTGCTAAAGCGCGAAGTGAAGCCGATTGGTTAGTCGGTATCAATGCAAGTCAGGCATTGAGCATATCAGCAGGAAGTGGAACATTTTCCTTAGGCCGGGTACAAACTCCGACACTTTCCATGATTTGTAGTCGTTATCTCGAAAACAAAAATTTCTTATCCTCTAAGTATTGGCAGTTGAGGCTGCAAACTGAGAAAGATGAAAAGTCTTTTTCTGCCAATGCATTGGATAAGTTTGATTCACTGGAAATTGGTAGTATTTCGTTGGCAAGATTACAAAAACAGACTTTAGTCACAGTTCAATCGGTAGAAAGCAAGGAAGTAAACCAGGAATCACCGCTACTTTATGACCTAACCGCCTTGCAAAAAGAAGGAAACAGCAAGCACGGTTTCTCTGCTGATAAAACGCTTACTATTGCCCAAAAACTGTATGAGGCTAAACTTATTACCTATCCAAGAACAGGCAGTCGCTATATTTCGGAAGATGTATTTGAAATCATTCCGGAATTAATCGAATCACTCAAATCGCATCCTCGTTTTGGAACATATGCAACCAATCTATTAAACAGTAAATCTCAGCTCAACCAACATTGCGTAGATGCAAAAAAAGTAACCGACCATCATGCACTATTGATTACCGAAAATAGTTCAACCAAATTGTCAGAGGATGAAAATCTAATTTACGAGATGATTGCCGGAAGAATGTTAGAAACCTTTTCTGATAAATGTATCAAAGGATTTACAAGTATTATCTTGAATTGTGATGAGGTACTATTTTCAGTTAAAGGAGCAGTTATCAAATACTCAGGTTGGAGAGCGGTGTATGATGCTCAGGAAGAAGATGAGACAATCATACTCCCAATTTTAGTAAATGGTGAGACGTTGCCGCTCAAAGGTATTGAATTACAGGAGAAACAAACCAAGCCAAAACCATTGCACACAGAAGCCACTTTGCTTTCTGCTATGGAAAGTGCCGGCAAAGAACTGGAAAACAATGAAGAACGATTGGCCATGAAAGAATCGGGTATTGGAACACCTGCTACCCGGGCAGCCATTATTGAAACGCTCTTTACCCGTGATTATATCCGACGAGAAAAGAAATTGCTTGTTCCAACTGAGAAAGGACTAAGCGTCTATGAAATCGTAAAAGACAAACAGATTGCCAATGTCCAAATGACTGGAATGTGGGAAAATGCACTTTCCAAGATCGAAACTGGTGAGATTACCGCAGAAACATTTCAAAAGGACATCGAAGCTCATGCAACTCAAATTACCAAAGAGTTACTTGAAAAGTCAGTTACTATCGTTGGAGCAAAAGAGTGCGCATGTCCGAAATGTAAAACCGGACAAATGATTTTCTTCGACAAAGTAGTGAAATGCAGTAATCCTGATTGCACTTTTATCATTTTCCGCAATAAAAGCGAAAAACAGTTAACCTACAAACAAGTTACGGAACTTATCATAAATAAAAAAACAACTGTTATCAAAGGATTTAAAAGCAAGAATGGAAAATTATTTGATGCCGCTCTGGCATTTGATGAGCAGTATAAGGTAGTATTTGAATTTGCCCAAAATAAAAGTGCACTAGCGAAATAAGTTGCTGGCACGAATCATTTCCATTATGCAGCATTTTTACTGCATAATGGAAATGTAATTTTTTTAAAATTTCAAAAAGAGACGAATCAGTCAAAATGAGTGCTGAAATAACAAAAATAAAAAATCCAAAATAAAAAATCCAACAATCATGAAAAAAAATATCGATTCTGTTAAGTTGTCATATTATCGACTCACTCTTCAATCTTTCCTAAAAGAAAGTCATCCTGAACTAGCCGATGATGCTGAATTTATTGCGAGCCGTGGCGACCTGGCTGCACAAACATACTCTCAAGCAATATTAGAAGGGCATTCCCATAACCAAGCTGAAGCGTTGGCCAGTGAAGTACTTTATAAAGGACTTTATTTCTCAAAGCATGATACCATTGTCAATGTACTATGGAATGAGTTTAATCTGGAGGTACCGCAAGGTTCGGCTAAAAATCTGGCTCAAATACTACTCGCTTTTTGTGAAGATGTTTTTGCAAAATATCCCATCTCGGATGAATTCGCTTACGAGCCGGAATTTAACCAGCTTTACACGGAACTGACTGGAACTATTGTCATTTGGATGGAAGAACATGAGCTTTAATAAAAAGGCACATCTAAGAGGCAATATTCAAGCCATAAGGTTGGCATTTGCCCTTGAAAAAGAGCATCGTCAACCCACTGAGGAAGAAAGAGTAGCTATTCAGAGTTATTCAGGGTTTGGGGGACTAAAGTGTATTCTTAATCCCACCCAAACCTTGGGGGATGAAGCTTACTGGTCAAAATCCGAAATGGATCTCTTTCCACTTGTAGCAGAATTGCAGGCTATGATTCGCGAGAATTGCAACAGCGAAGAAGAATTTAAACGATATTGGGGAAGTTTGAAAAATTCCATACTCACTTCGTTCTATACACCTTCGGAAATTGTTGTAACTCTTTCAGAAACCTTGCAAAAAAGCGGAATAACCCCATCCCGCTTTCTTGATCCTTCAGCTGGTATGGGAGAGTTTATATCAGCTTTTAAGCAAACTGCACCGGAAGATGGCTCCATTATGAGTTTTGAGAAAGATTTGTTGACAGGTAAACTCCTTTCGCAGTTGTATCCCAACAACACAGTCAGCATCAATGGCTTTGAAGAAATCGAATCAAGGTATAATAATTACTTTGATGTGGTGTCTTCCAATATTCCATTTGGGGATGTTTCCGCCTTCGATTTTGCTTTCACCAAGAGCAAAGAAAAGGCAAAGCAACAATCTACCCGGGCTATTCACAACTACTTTTTTATCAAAGGAGTTGACACCTTGCGTGAGGGTGGTATTCTGGCCTTTATTACTTCACAAGGTGTGATGAATTCACCCCAGAATGAAGTGATCCGCCAATGGTTGATGGATAATACAAATTTCGTTTCAGCGGTACGACTACCTAACAACCTTTTTGTGGATAGTGCCAATACCGAAGTAGGAAGCGATTTGATTATCCTTCAAAAGAACTCCGCAAAGACAGAATTGACCCAAGATGAAAAAATGTTTGTAAAGAGTTCGTTTCTAAGTAGCGGGGTTGTGACAAATAGCTATTTCAAAAATACCCAACGGATAGTCCACACCAAAGGAAGTCTCGATACCGACCAATACGGAAAGCCCGCTATGGTTTTCCTGCATGAGGGAGGCGTAATAGGTATAGCAAATGATCTACGTATCATGCTAACCGATGATTTTTCTAACAGATTAAATATAGAACTTTTCGAACAAAACCAACTTCAATCATCTACACAAGGTAACCCAATCTCATCCTATGCCTCTTCTTCTGTTTTCCAGCCTCAAGTTGTAAAAAAAACAATAGAAGCACCTTTACTGACTCTCTATGACCTTTTCGAAATGAATGTGGTAGAACGTTCTCAGATTATAGTCAAATCCAAGCATTATGGTCCAAAGCGAATTCAAATCCGTCAGCCATCCCTTTTCGATTTACCTTTTGAAACGACTGAAATTAAAACGGATTCAAATCTTATACTAAATTCAACACCCACAATAATTGAACCGGAGATTTCTATGGAGCCTTATCCATATACCGGAATACGTGAACCGCATCATCAGGTCGGCTCTTTGGTAAAGATTGAATCTCAAATAGGTTATTTGTCTGAAGTGTACAATAACGGAGCGACTTTTACGCCATTGAAGGTAAGTCTACTTCAAAAAGAAAAGGGGCTACTTTATATTGATTTGCGTGATGTCTACCAACAGCTTTATACCTATGAAGCTGAAAACAGGGAAGAACACAAACCGTTTCGGTTGGAATTGAACACGCTTTACGATGAATTTGTCAAAAGATACGGACAAATGTCAAATCCGAAGAACCTTGATTTAATCAAGATGGACAGTGGAGGTAAAGATATCCTGTATCTTGAACGTTCGCTGGATGGTCAAATGGTCAAGGCTGACATTTTCAATCAGCCTGTTTCTTTCAATCCCAACGAACTAACACAAGTTGACACCTCAGATGAAGCTTTGTCGGCTTCTCTCAATAAATTCGGAGAAGTCAATATCGAGTATATGGCATCGCTCATGCTTAAAAAAAACAAAGAAGATTTCCTGCAAGAACTCCATGGACGTGTATATTACAATCCATTGGTAGAAAATTATGAAATTAAAGAGAAATTTATTGCCGGTAATGTGGTTGAAAAAGCAGAATCCATTGAGCAGTATCTAACAGAACACCCTGCCGATGCTCTTTCACAAAAATCACTTGCTATATTACAACAAGCCATTCCTCGTCCTATTTCTTTTGATGAGTTGGATTTCAATTTTGGAGAAAGGTGGATACCAACTGGAATGTACAGCAAATATGCATCCTATTTGTTTGATACCAATACCACCATTCACTATTCAGCCGTTGCTGATGAGTTTTCTGTGAATGCGACCAACCTGAATGCCAATATCAACGATAAATATGCCGTAAAATCCCAAAGCAGAACCTTTAATGGATTATCCTTGATGAAACATGCATTGGTAAATACATCGCCTGATATTACCAAGAGTATAATTGTTGGAGATACCGAAGTAAGGGTTCGTGATAGTGAGGCTATACAGATGGCTAATGCGAAAATCGATGAGATACGCAAGGGTTTTTCAGATTGGCTCTGTGAACAATCTCCTGAATTCAAAGATAGGCTATCCAATCTGTATAACCGGAAATTCAATTGCTTTGTACGACCCGATTATGATGGTTCTCACCAAACTTTTCCACAATTAAATCTAAAGAATTTAGGCATTGACGATCTTTACGGAAGTCAGAAAGATGCTGTATGGATGTTGAAACAAAATGGTGGTGGTATTTGTGACCACGAAGTGGGAGCCGGTAAAACGCTTATCATGTGTTGTGGAGCGTACGAAATGAAACGCCTGGGACTGGCAAACAAACCCATGATTATAGGGTTAAAATCCAATGTGCAAGAAATAGCGCAAACCTTTCGCAGTGCTTATCCAAATGCCCGAATTCTTTATCCAGGCAAAGAAGATTTTACGCCTGACCATCGGGTGAAGATTTTCAACGACATAAAAAATAACTCTTGGGATGCAGTCATCTTGACGCATGACCAGTTTGGCATGATACCACAATCCGCCGAAATGCAACAAAATATCTTACAGGCAGAATTGGATAGCGTGGAAGAAAATCTGGAAGTACTCAAACAGCAGGGACGGGAGATTTCCCGTGGTATGCTCAAAGGAGTGATTAAGCGTCAACAGAATCTGGAAGTGAAACTGAAAATAATTGCTTCGGATATTGCTGAAAGAACCGATAAGGTTGTTGATTTCAAAATGATGGGGATCGATCATTTATTTATAGATGAAAGCCACCGGTTCAAGAACCTTATGTTTAGTACTCGTCACGACCGTGTAGCAGGCCTTGGTAACTCTGACGGCAGCCAACGGGCACTGAATATGCTCTTTGCTATCAGAACGATTCAGGAGCGGACAGGAAAAGATTTAGGTGCCACCTTTCTTTCCGGAACAACCATTTCAAATTCGCTAACGGAGCTTTATTTAATATTCAAATACCTGCGTCCAAAAGAATTGGAACGTCAAAATATCAATACATTCGATGCTTGGGCGGCTATTTTTGCAAAGAAAACCATAGACTATGAATTTTCGGTTACTAATCAGATTGTTCAAAAGGAACGTTTCCGTTATTTTATCAAAGTTCCGGAACTCGCTGCATTTTATTCTGAGATAACAGACTTTCGTACGGCAAAGGGAATAGGTATAGACCGACCAGAAAAGAATGAAATCATGCATAACATTCCACCTACACCACAGCAGGAAGAATTTATTGAAAAGTTGGTCCAGTTTGCTCAAACAGGTAATGCTGAGTTGTTGGGTAGAGCACCCTTATCTGACTCAGAACAAAAAGCCAAAATGTTGATTGCAACCGATTATGCCCGTAAGATGTCACTGGACATGCGTATGATTAGTCCTGATTATGAAGACCATGTGGATAATAAAGCCTCACATTGTGCTGCTAAGATCGCCAAATACTACCACAGCTACAATGCTCAAAAAGGAACACAATTTGTATTCACGGATTTAGGAACCTATAAACCCGGAGAATGGAATCCATGCAGTGAGATTAAACGTAAACTGGTAGAAGATTATGGTATACCAGCTCACGAAATCCGATTTATACAAGAAGCCAAAAACGACAAGGTAAGGAAATCCTTTATTGATAGCATGAATGCCGGAAGGATTCGTGTATTGTTTGGCTCAACAGAAATGTTGGGGACTGGTGTCAATGCTCAAAAGCGAGCCGTTGCCGTTCACCATTTAGATACTCCTTGGCGACCCAGCGATTTGGTTCAACGTGATGGTCGTGCCGTAAGGAAAGGGAATGAAATTGCTAAGTTCTATGCCGATAATAAGGTGGATGTGATTATCTATGCGGTTGAGAAAAGTCTGGATTCCTATAAATTCAACTTACTTTACAACAAACAACTATTTATTCAGCAGCTTAAGAATAACAATATGGGTAGTCGCACAATTGATGAGGGAAGTCTGGATGAAAAGTCAGGTATGAATTTTTCAGAGTATGTGGCTATTCTTTCTGGGAATACCGATTTATTGGAGAAAGCAAAACTGGAGAAAAAGATTAGCTTCCTGGAAAGTGAAAAACATGCCTTTAACCGGAGTAAATCCAGTTCTGTTTTTAAGTTGACAGAAATGACCCGGACAATCGATAGCAGTCAAGATATGATTGTCAGAATGAGAAAAGATATTAAGAGCTTGAGTGGTAGATTAAAGACAGATAAGGACGGGAATAATCTTAATCCAGTACGATTGGACAATCTTCAAAGTACCGACCCCAAGATGATTGGAACTAAGCTGAATGAAATAAGTGACAATGCCGGGACAAACGGCGAATACTTCAAGATAGGGACGCTTTATGAATTTAACTTGTTAGTAAAAACAGAAACCAGCCAATGTGAAGGTTTGGATTTGAGAGAGAATCGATTTTTTGTTGAGGGCGAAGGAAATATAAAATACAATTATAACAATGGGCATTTAGCTTCCGAGCCTAAACTGGCAGCCTTTAATTTTCTTAATGCACTAGATCGTATTCCAAAATTGATTGAGAAATATGAACTTGAAATAGCCAAAATATCAAAAGATGTTCCGGTACTTAATGACATTGTCAATGGAAGCTGGCGAAAGGAAGATGAGCTTAAAGTACTCAAAACAGAATTCCTGGCATTGGACCGTAAGATTCAACTCTCTCTTAAACCAATTGAGCAAGGAGAAGCAAAATCAGAAGAAAGTGATTTGAATAATAATTCACAAAACCAAGTTCATATCCGTTCGGCCATTGGTCACTCTGTCTCAGTCTAATCATATTGAATGGAATGATTGATTATGTGATAAAAATGATATATAAAGCAGTTCTGAAAACTAACAATTACTTTATTTGCAAGACAATAAATACTTCATTAAATGTTCGCCCTTAAACGAACTTGTAATATGCTAATATTCAATATAATATTAATTATTAATAGGTGTCTCAAGATTATGATCAAAGTGAAATTTGATTGTTGTTCTATTTGTTTATGGTTTTTTACACTTTATCAAAATATCAAATGGTTAAATATTAACGTTATACACTATATCAACTATTTTTCACTTAAAATATATCGAAAGTATATCCAAACTGCAAGTTTAAGTTATATTATTAAAGTACTTTACTTAAAAAATGAATTGTATGATACAGTACACGCTGAATCTCCTCGAGAATATCAAAAGCAAAATTCAAATCATCGATTTAGAAGAGGATAGTATTTTCAATAAATCAGTAAAGATAATCTCCCTGTTAGAAACTGATTTCAATGAACTTAAATCCTATATTTCTGAGTACTCATTTAAAAATGATACTGAAGAAATCCAATTTTTTAAAGAAATGAAGCCACAAATATTTAGTAAACTGTTGTATTATACTAGTATCTGTAAAATTGAAATGAATCGTCCAACAGGAAGTGACATTGTGCAAAAGGCATTCACAATTAAACAGTTAGACCTGTTAAAAGATTATTTTGATAATAATATGGATTTCTACAAGTATTACCGAGCTCAACGGACTGATCTTGATAAACATTATTTTTTGCGTTGTCAACATGATATTGAAATGTATTTTGATAGTTCTTACTATGAGAGGGATCCTAAGTTTTCTACTGGATTTGATTTAAAGGTTGCCACTATTATGGCAAATGACATGTTGTGCCAATACCTCAACGCAGAATTGATTAAAGTAGATCAACCTACAATCAGCCATTTAGAGAATGCTAACTTTCCGAAAGCAAAACTATCGTGGACAGGTTCAAAAGTTGCACTTATAGAACTTATGTATGCACTAAATATTACTGGTAGCATAAATAACGGGAAAAGCAATTTAAAAAGAATGACTTTATATGCTGAGAGTGTATTTAATATTGATTTAGGTGATGTTTACCGTGCTTTTCTTGAAATCCGGAATCGCAAAGGCAACCGAGTACAGTATTTGGATGAGCTTCGCAAAAATTTAATTGCACGAATGGATGAAGCAGATAACCTTGAAGCGAAATGTTCATAGCTAATTATATATTTTGAGAGATACCCAAGTTTCACCCAATATTTTATAATTGGTCCTTGATTTTTTACCCAATATAATGTTGCTTTCAATGTTTATTTTGATACTTATTTCTTGAATACTGACAACACCCAAGTTGTCAGTATTTTTTTTCAATTTAACATCTCACCAAAACCCTATTCACAAGTCCTTTCAAATATTCTTTGCATAAAGTTTACCCAACTTGTGAAATCCATGTATGCAATTGCCAGACCTTTACAATCAAAAATAATCATTATGGATGTCATAACAATCGAATCAATTGCATTTAAAGAGTTAGAGGCAAAAATTAATACAATTGCCAAGTTTATAAACGAACAACAGCCAGTTTTCATAGAAAATCACGATGACACATGGGTTGATAACTATGATGTATGCACATTTCTAAAAATCAGCGAACGCACTTTACAACGCTTACGATCAAAGGGACTAGTATCCTATTCTGTTATCTCCGGTAAATCATACTATACTATCACTGAAGTAAAAAGGATGCTCACACAGCACATAATCAGAAGCAATGAAAACTGTTTACAGGATTTAATTACTAACCATAAGCAGTCTGCTGAAAGAAGAAAAATTAACAAGGGAACAAAATAAAGATTTACAGGCACATACATTCAATTAAATTTCATATTCATCATTATGGAAATCAATAAGGAAAATTTAGAAGTAATTGTTGAAAGGCTTTTCGACAAACTCGATTTGACGGATAAGAAGATAGATCGGTTACTCAATCATGATGCTTGTCTTAAAGGAGATGAACTCTTGGATAATCAGGATTTGATTGGAATGCTTAAAGTAAGCCATCGCACCCTGCAACGTTATAGATCTCAGGGGAAACTACCTTATTGTAATCTATATGGTAAATCGTTTTATCGTCTCACTGATGTAAACAAATTTATCGATGACCAATTTATGGGAATAAAATAGTTTGCTGTCAAATTGCCAAAGGTTTAGGTTGGAAATATCAAGAATTGATCATATACTCATAGAAATGGGGAAACACAATTAGTGTTTCCCCATTTCTTAAATTACAAATTAAATATTTCAGAATTTAAGTGAAGCAATTCGATAATTCTATATACTGAACATCTTTTCTATTCCTTCTAATTTAATTGCAAGTGCTTGCATATCAGTACTAATTTTACTGTCCGTTATACGAGCATAGATTTGAGTTGTTGTAATATTAGTATGACCGAGCATTTTGCTAACTGTTTCTATTGGAACGCCTCTTGCTAAAGTAATGGTGGTGGCAAAACTATATATCTCAAAAGCAATAACGGCATAAACGATGTAACCTGCTGACAGAATGGAGTAATACACACAAAAACGCTTTGCATTGCTACATGCTAATAAAGCAGATGATAGCGAAGTTAAGCGAGAGTTCCGTTACTTATCCATTACCCTTTTGGGTTCGGATAATGAAAAAGCGGAACAGCCTAACTGATGACAAGACAACTACTTTTGCCACCAAAAATCGGAAATTCTCGAGGTTTGGGAATAAAAGTAAAAAATGCTGTCAAAAAGTGATTGTTATGCGCTGAACTACTGTATTTTGCGTACCGTCAAATAACTCTACAATTAGTAATTTTAAATCACTAAAAAAGAGAGTTATGAAACATGCATTAAAGGTTTTGTTCTACCTCAAAAAGAACGAAGCAAAAGAAGATGGAATGTGTCCTGTAATGGGAAGAATCACAGTGGGCAAAACGATGGTACAGTTCAGTGCCAAGATGAATGTATCCGTATCCCTGTGGGATACTCCTTCGGGACGAGCAAACGGCAAAAGCAGACTAGCCACAGAGCTAAACCGAACCTTAGATAAAATCAATGTGTCTATCAATACCCACCACAAGGAAATCTTGGAGAACAAAGGGCAGGTCACGGCAGAACAAGTAAAAAATGCCTTTCAGGGCATCGCCACAGAACAGGAAACATTGGTCAGGTATTTTGTACGACACAATCAGGAGTTTAAGAAACGTATCGGCATTAATCGGGAACTGAGCACTTACCAACAATATGATATTTCACTCAAGCATCTGATTAAATTCCTCCGCAAGAAATACAACCTGTCTGATATTCCATTTAGCTTATTGGACTTCTCATTCATTACATCCTACGACTTCTACTTGCGTGTTGAATTACAGCGGAAACCCAACACTATTTTGGGTATTACCCGCACAATGCGTAGGATGATAAAGCTCGCTATCCATGAAGGTATTATTACGCGTGACCCATTCGATGGTTATACCCCCGAACGACCCAAAGCGGAACAAAAATACCTTACCCGTGCCGAGTTGGATAAAATAATGACCACTCCACTGGATCATCCGAATCGGTATCTTACCCGAGATATGTTTTTGTTCTCCTGCTTTACAGGCTTAGCGTTTCGGGATATGTGTAACCTGACCCAAAAGAACCTTGTTAGAGCCGATGATGGTGTATTATGGATAACCACTAGCCGTCAAAAGACCGGAACGCCTTGTCATATTCCCTTACTGGAACTTCCCTTGCAAATTATTGAGAAGTATAAAGGACTCACCAAAGATGATAAGCTGCTTTTGATGTTGAGTTGTGGACGTTTGAATGTCAACTTAAAAAAGATAGCAAAACTTTGTGGAATAGATAAACGGTTGATTTTCCACATGGGACGTCATACTTATGCGAGTGAGATTACACTCTCACAAGGCGTACCCATAGAGAGTGTTAGCCGTATGTTGGGACATCGGGATTTACGTTCCACACAGATTTATGCCAAGATAACCAACGACAAAATCAACGAGGATATGAAAGCCCTCGAAATACGAATGGAAAACAAGTACCAATTAGCAAAATAAAATAACACGCAAAATGAGAATTTCAAATAAAAACTCTGAAATTGATAAAGCCATGAAACAGTATAATGGAAACAATAATAACAACAACAAAATCAATATTGATAACAATTATGTCAACAATACTAAAACCAATAACGATAATAATCATGACAACAATATCAAAATCAATAATGATAATAACTATGACAACAAGAATGTCAACAAGTATGTCAAAATGAATGTCGACAACAATAACAACAATAACAACAATAACAACACAAATAACAACAAGAATTCCAAAAATGACAATCTCAACAAGAAAAGGCGTAGCACCTTTACTGTTCTGTTTTACGTGAATCGAGACAAGGTTAAGCAAAATGGTTTATGTCCCGTTATGGGTAGAATAACCATAGATACAAAAGTAGCCCAATTCAGTACCAAGACAGATGTAGACTCCACTCTTTGGGATACAAAGGCAGGAAGAGCTGTAGGTAAAAGCAGCCAAGCCATTTTAGTAAACCGAGCTATAGATCGCCTTACACAAGAGATAAATAAGTTTTATACTGAGATGGTGGATGGACAAGGCTATGTTACCGCCGAGTTAGTCAAAAATGCGTTGAATGGTATCGGACGAAAGCAAGATATGTTGCTAAAGCTCTTTAATGAACACAACCAAGAGTTCAAGCTAAGGGTTGGTGTAAATAGGGTGGAAGATACTTACTCCTCTTACTTGCGGTCATACGGTCATTTGTTCAATTTCATAAGACAGAAGTACTGGATAGAAGATATTGCCCTTGACAAGCTCAACCTGAACTTTATTGATGCCTATGACTTCTATTTGCGTGTTGACAGGCAGATGCAGCAAAGCACGCTACTAGGTCATCTGATAATACTAAAAAAGATGATCCGCAGGGCGATTCATCAAGGAATACTCAAGGGTGACCCATTTGTGAACTATGTAGCAGAGCAGCCCGAAAAAATGTGCAGACACTTGAAATCGGAAGAGATAGATAAAATCATGCAGGTTCATATAGCATCCAAGAAAGTGTGCCATACACGTGATATGTTTATTTTTAGCTGCTTTACAGGGTTGGCATATTCGGATTTGAGGAATCTTTCGCAGGGAAATATTACAACGCAGTTGGATGGTAGCTTGTGGATTAGCCTCAAACGGCAAAAAACGAAAGGTGAATGTAATATCCGCTTGTTGGATATACCCAAACAAATTATCGTCAAATATCAAGACGAGCGTAAGAGCGATAAGGTATTCAATATGATATCACTTGCTTCTATTTGTAGAAACCTTGAGAAAATAGCTATTTTGTGCGGTATTGAGCATATTACCTTTCACATGGCAAGACATAATTTCGGAACACATATAACTTTGTCGCAGGGTGTGCCGATTGAGACAGTTAGCCGAATGATGGGACATCGTTCAATAGCCACCACACAAATCTATGCCAAGATTACCAACAAAAAGGTAAATGAAGATATGAAGTTGCTTTCAGAAAGGATTACCGATAAATATGCTGTCTTTGAGGATGAGACTATGCCTGTAGGCATCAAACTTAATCAGAATTTTAAACGGAATAAGCAACAATAACAAAATGAATCAGCAATATCAAATAACAACCAGAAAAATGGAAAAACCATTGTAAATGAGAACCAGTTGCAATAATGGCAGGAGCTTAAAAGCCTCTGCCATTATCATGTAATTACCAACTAACTGTTTACAGCTACTCAATTGATTCTTGATACCCACTTTCTAACATCTTTTCAATATCAGATTCTTTATAAAGTATTTTTCCACCTAATTGAATATAGGCAATCTTACCCTGAGTTCTGTAGTCTTGCAAAGTCCTACGACTGATTTTCAGTTTTTCAGAAACTTCTTTGTCGGTCAGAAACCGTTCTCCATTCAAGTGTGGCTTGCTGTTCTTTACCAATAGGTCGATGTCATCAAGCATCTGTTTCGATGACTTGAAAAAGCTCTTAATCCACTGGTTATCTCTTGTCAATATCTCGTTATTCATGTTCGTTAATTTTAGGGGTTTCTTATCAATTCCGTATATAGTCGCCAAAATTTGAAAGCGACAAAGTATCTGATAAGGAATCGTATTTTATTTCTATTCGTTTCGTTGTTGGTGAGATAAAAATTCCCATTTCGTCTTGTTCCAACTCAAAGACTGCTGGTGAAGCCTGTTTGCTATGCTCGTTCATATGCAGGATGATTATCTAATACTTGTCGTTACAATTGTGAGTAATGATAACTGTGGGATTTAGATTGACGCTTTCCCATACCCCAACAATTGCAGATGGATTATTATTTGTATTCATAGATGGCTCATTTAACAATCACTGATTTTCGTGTCAATTGTTCTATATCTTCCGGCTTATAGTAAATCTTGTGATTGATTTGACTGTATGGCAACGTGCCATTATCCCGGTATGTTTGAAGAGTTCTTTTCGAAATATTCAAAATCAGACATACATCCTGATTATCCAGCCATTTTTTCAAACTTTTGTCTTGCTCGCTATGGAGCGAATTCATTTTCTTTTCTAATGCATCGAATCGGTTCACCATTGCCTCGAAAGTGCGGGATTCTATATTTACTATTTCCATTTCAAATTACTTTTAGGTTTATAATTCTCGATTTTTCTGTAAATATACACCCTCATTTCTAGAGTTATACACATTAAAATAGCAATGACGGTATTCGGTTATGATTGGCTTCGATTGGCTTTTGCTAAAGCAGAAATTGCTAAAAGTAGGATGGGTTAACAAAAAGCAGTTGAGTGATAGAGCAAATAACCGCAAAATAGAAGAACTACATGTATTATTGGTGGTAAATGAATAAATAACAGCGTCATCATATCTGATCTGCTATTACAATTGATTGGGCACACAACAAACTCAAAAAGTCAGGCACATTGCCCGAAGATTATAATCTTCAGCAATGTTTTTTCGGAGAACACCTTCTGAGTTTACACCCCGAAGCAACTGTTTGTATAGTCGAAAGCGAAAAATCAGCTCTTATTTCAGCAGCTATTTTCCCCGATGAAGTTTGGCTCGGAGCTGGGAACATACATGGGTTATCAATAGAAAAATGTCAAGTATTGAATAATCGAACAGTTATTCTTTACCCCGACTTAAACGCCTTTGATAAATGGAACGAAAAAGCAATTCAAATCGAAAAAGAATTCAATTGTAAAATCACTGTTTCAACTCTTTTAGAGGATATTTCCACACCCGAAGCCAAAGCTAAAGGGCTTGATATTGCTGATTACATGATTGAAGAATTGAAAACTAAAACAAATCAAACACTAGTTCAAAGTCGCTTCACTACCGAGCTTCAATCTATGATTGATGAAAATCCGGTGCTCCTGCTTTTAATTGACAGATTAGAATTAATTGAAGTTTGATATTTTAGTATCTTTGTCTTTAATTGTCAAAACTTATCAGTATTTTTGCAATTCGTCAACTCTAAGCCTTTTAATAATATCTAATGGCTTTATTCAAATAAAAACATCCTTATTCCCTCAAACAAAAAAACAAAAAAATATGATTACTGGTGATGTAAAGAACAAGATTGATGGTATTTGGAATACTTTTTTTAGTGCCGGGATAACTTCTCCGCTCACAGTGTTGGAACAGATGACCTACTTGCTGTTTATCAAACTACTTGACGACAGTCAACTGAAGAAAGAAGCCAATGCAAAGATGTTGGAAGTGGAGGTGAAAGATGCGGTATTTAAAACAGGAAATTGGTTGAACCCCGAAACAAACAAAGAAGTTCCTTACAATGATTTACGTTGGAGTGTATTCAAAAACTTTGATACAAGTTCAATGTTGTCCACCGTTCGTAACGATGTTTTTGTGTTTATCCAAAACATAAGTACAGGAAAAGATAGTTCGTACAGCAAGTTTATGAAGGGTACTATCTTTATGATACCCAACGAACGGACATTTGCACGAATTGTAGATGGTATCAACGACTTGGATTTGAACGATAAGGACTCCATGGGTGATGTGTATGAATACATTCTTGGTAAGATGGCTGCCAGTGGTACAAACGGTCAATTCCGTACACCCCGACACATTATCCGGATGATGGTTCAATTACTAAAACCAACATTGAACGACCGTATATGTGACCCCGCTATGGGTTCGGCTGGTTTTATTGTAGAATCGGCACGGTACACCACCGAAAACTACCATTCCGAAATACTGAATAAAGAACACGGTGAACATTACCGAAATACCATGTTTTACGGATTTGATACCGACCAAACGATGCTCCGTATTGGGGCAATGAATATGATGTTACACGGTGTTGAAAATCCAAATATCGACTGGCGTGATAGTCTTTCAGACGATAATACCGACACGGATTTATACACCAAAGTTTTTGCCAATCCTCCATTTACGGGTAGTTTAGATTACGATGCGGTGGATAAAAGCTTATTGACCATTGCCAAAACCAAAAAGACTGAATTACTTTTTATTAGTCTGTTTATCAGAATACTGAAGTTGGGTGGAAGGTGTGCTTGTATTGTTCCCGATGGTGTATTGTTTGGTGGAAGTAACGCCCCAAAAGCAATACGACAAGAACTAATTGAAAACCAACGTTTGGAAGCGGTTATTTCTATGCCAAGTGGTGTGTTTAAACCGTATGCGGGAGTTTCAACAGCTATTTTAATCTTTACCAAAACCAATGCGGGTGGAACTGACAAAGTTTGGTTTTACGACATGAAAGCGGATGGGTACTCACTTGACGATAAACGAAACGAAATTGCCGACAATGATATACCCGATATTTTAGCACGGTTTGCCAACTTGGATGCCGAAGCCAACCGTACACCACAAGAACAATCGTTCCTGATTCCAAAATCCGAAATTGTGGAAAACGATTACGACCTTTCAATAAACAAATACAAAAAAGTGGATCGTGTGGTAGTGGAGTATGAAAAACCCGAAACGGTACTGGCACGTATCAAAACCTTGCAGACTGAAATTGACAAGGCGATAACGAAATATGAAACATTGTTGTAATTTTTTTATGTATAGTTAATTAATTAAATTTCAACAGAATACAATTTGATCACCTCATTAATAAGACGACCAAAACAATGAAATAAAACGAGATTGAAAAAGTACATAAAAAAAATTACAACGTGCTACGTTGATTTTTTATGTATGGATAATCGACGCAATATCAGTAAATTGTATTTTGCTCCCGACACAGATGTCGGGAGCAAAAGCATAATACAAAACAGAAGTGAAATGGAAATAAAAATGGAAAAAGACTTAACAGTTTCAGGCATTGAGAGGCAAAATATTTTAAATAACAGAATTGCTGTTGATGCTATTCGGCAAAAATTAGAATTGCCCGCTATGTTATTCAACAACGAATATTGTTTTACCAAACAAATGGTCGCTGATTTTTATGACATAGATGAACGTACAATTGAAAGATACATTGAAAAATACAGTATAGAATTATCAGGTAATGGATATATTTTATGCAAGGGTAAACGACTGAAAGAGTTTAAGTTGCAATTTGCTCACGTCATCAATGTCGGGAGCAAAACCACTCAATTGGGCTTATTCAATTTCCGATCTTTTCTGAATATTGGTATGCTACTTACCGAAAGCGAAAAAGCAAAACAAATGCGGAGCGTAATGTTGGATATTGTTATTTCGAGCATTAACGAGCGAACAGGTGGTGGCACAAAGTACATTAACCGTAAAGATGTAAATTACCTACCAAGCGCCATTGCCGAAATTAATTATCGGAAAGCACTCACTTCGGCACTAAACAAATGTGTAGACGGACATCCGACAATGAAATATGCCAACGTAACCGACCATATTTACAAAGCTGTGTTTAAGGAAAATGCAAAAGAATACAAAAAGCTCCTTAAATTAGAAGACAAAGATAATGTGCGGCATACCATGTACGCTGAAGTGTTATTGCTAGTTGCGGCATTTGAGAACGGAGTTGCTTATGAAATTGAAAAGAAATATAAGGAAAACGAAGGTCGATTGCTTTCAATGCAAGCCGTTTTTGATATTATAGATACATTTGCAGAACATCCTTTTCAACTTCCACATTTAAACGATGTTCGTTCCAAAATGGCTTCACGGGATTTGGGTTTACGAGATGTGTATCACGGTAGTATTGCTGAATATCTGCGTGCTATAAGTCCCGAAGAATTTGAAAGATTTATTGGTAGTGAATCAATTGACTTTGACTCCATATTAGAAGCCAACAAGGATGTATTGAAACGCCTAAAACAAGCCGAAGATGAGTGAAGTCAAATACATCACTTTTGATGAAGTGCTGATGGTTTACGAAAAAACCATTGAAAAAAGCGGTGGTGGTTTTTCGGGCATCAGAGATCAGGGCGGTATAGAGAGCGTTATTGATTTTATTCAGAACGACATGTATTATCCCGACTTTGTGTCAAAACTCAGTTACTTAGTGTTTCGGTTTTGCTCCGGGCATTTCTTCAACGATGGCAACAAGCGTATTGCGCTCACGTTGGGCGTTTATTTTTTGCATAAAAATGAACATTATTGGGCAGCCGTACAGTTTATGAAGCGGTTGGAAGCTATTGTTTACCACATTGCAGCTTCGCACATCGAAGATGAATTACTCTGCCGTATTATGCAAAATATTGTAGAATGTACCGATTTTGACGAAGAGCTAAAAATTGAAATTGCAAATGCCATGGATAAAGGCCCTGTTGGTATTGATGAAGAAATAAATCTTGAAATAGTTGAGAAAAATGATTGATAAAAAGGGTTGGGAGAAAAAGAAGTTGGGGGAAATTTGTACTACAACAAGCGGTGGAACACCCAACAGAAGCAACAATTCATATTTCACGGGAACAATACCTTGGGTTAAATCAGGAGAGTTAGACAAAGGTTTGATTCTTGACACAGAAGAAAAAATCACTGAAGAAGCTCTTAAAAATTCGAGTGCTAAAGTATTTCCTAAAGGAACATTACTAATTGCTTTATACGGGGCAACTATTGGAAAACTTGCATTTCTTGGCATTGATGCATGTACAAATCAAGCAATATGTGGAATCTATAAAAATGATAATATAGACTCCAATTTTCTATATTATTTTCTGTTTTTCAAGAAACCAAGTTTGATAAATAAAGGTATTGGAGGAGGACAACCAAATATAAGTCAAGGTATTCTGAAAGATTTAAAAATCCCAGTTCCCCCACTTCCAATTCAACAACAAATCGTTTCAGAATTAGATATATTAAGCGATATTATCAGCAAAAAGAAACAACAACTTGCCGACTTAGACACACTGGCACAAGCCACTTTCTATGATATGTTTGGAGATCCCGTGAGTAATGAAAAGGGATGGGAAATGAAGAAGTTGGGAAAACTTGGAATTTTAGGGCGTGGAGTATCAAAGAATCGTCCAAGAAATTCTCCTGATTTATTAGGTGGAGTAACACCGCTTATTCAGACTGGAGAAATCGCTAATGCTGGAATGTATTTAAAAGAATATAATCAAACATATTCTCAGAAAGGATTAGAGCAGAGTAAATTATGGCCAAAAAACACCTTATGTATAACTATTGCTGCAAATATTGGAAAAACTTCAATACTAACCTTTGATGCCTGTTTTCCTGATAGTATTGTTGGTTTTACACCTAACTTAGAGATTATTGATATTATTTTCGTGTATTATTTCTTTTCGTGCATTCAAAAAGAATTAGAAGATAATGCACCACAAGTAGCACAAAAAAATATCAACTTAGAAATACTAAATAAAATCAATACAATTCTTCCTCCGTTATCACTTCAAAAAAAATTTACAGAAAGAATAGAATTGATTGAAGAACAAAAATCCCTAATCTACAAGTCAATTGAGGATGCTCAACACCTTTTTGATTATACAATGGATCGTTATTTTAATTGATATTACATTGAAACGGAATTTGGTTTTTGATTGAATTAGAAAAATAGATTTACTATGAGAAACTTCGATTACCTGAAAGACAATACTGATTTTACGACACTCTATTTGTTTTGCAACGATGCGGAACTCAACCAATTGTCCGACCCCAATAAATCAGCTCTCAGTAGTCGTTTGGCGTTGGAGTATCTTGTAAAATCCATTTACCTTCTCAAAGGGTTGGAAGTACCTGAACGTGCATCGTTGTTCGAGTTGGTTGCTGGCGAAGATTTCAGCACTTTTGTTGGTGATGATAAGTTGATGATGGCATTACATTATATCCGTAAAACGGGGAATAATGCGGCTCACACTGCCAATGTCACAAAGAAAGAATCGTTTTTCTGTATTCTCAATCTATACACTTTTGTAGGTGCGGTTTTGACCAAATTGGAGGTTATTGATAATTATCCACCCTTCAACAGAGAATTACTTTCGGGCAAATCCGAACCACATATAGCACCACCTTCCACAGCAGTTCCAAACGAAAAAGTAATTGAAAAGTACGAAGGTAAAATTGGTAATAATGACACACTGATTGTCAAAAATCCCGAATACTTTACCGAAGCCGAAACACGGAAATTTTACATTGACCAACAATTGAAAGAAGCTGGTTGGGAAGTGTTGGAAACAGAAAACAACATTGTTCCGTGTAAGGCAGGAATTGAAATACAAGTGGATGGAATGCCCAATACACACGAAGTCGGTTTTGTGGATTATGTGTTATATGGTAGGGATGGAAGTCCGTTGGCATTGGTTGAAGCTAAGAAAACAAGTGCCGACCCGATAAAAGGGAAACACCAAGCCACCCTTTACGCTGAATGTTTGGAACAAAAATACGGTGTTCGACCCGTGATTTACTATACCAACGGATACGACACCAATATCATTGATGGGTTGGGTTATCCAAACCGCAGGGTTTTTGGTTTTCATACCATTGCCGAATTGGAATTACTGATTCAACGGAAAAACCGACAGGATATTAGTGATTTAAAAATCCGTGAAGACATTGCTGGAAGACATTATCAAAAATCTGCCGTTACAGCAGTTTGCGAACATTTCAACAGTAAACACCGTCGGGCATTACTTGTTATGGCAACGGGAACAGGGAAAACCCGTGTGTCAATTTCGTTGGTGGAATTACTGATGCGAAATCGTTGGATAAAAAATGTGCTGTTCCTTGCCGACCGCACCGCCTTGGTACGTCAAGCCAAAAAGAACTTTGTCAAGATATTACCCCAAGTGCCGGTTTGTGTATTGTCGGAAAATGATACAGATAGGGATATGAACGCCCGCATTATGTTTTCCACTTATCAAACAATGATAAATTACATTGACAATGATTCAAAAGATTTTTCGATAGGTAGATTCGATTTGGTTATTATTGATGAGGCTCACCGATCTATTTTTGGGAAATACACCGCCATTTTTGATTACTTCGATTCATTATTAGTGGGTTTAACTGCCACGCCAAGGAATGAAGTGGATAGAAGCACTTATCATTTGTTTGAAATGGAACAGGGTATTCCAAATTTCGATTACGAGCTGGAAGAAGCCGTTGCAGATAAATTCTTAGTTCCGTATAAAGGAATAATTCGCCATTCAAAACATATCAATGTCGGGATAAAATACAACGATTTAAGCGAAGACGAAAAAGACCAACTTGAAAAAGTATGGGCATACGAAGCTGCACGAAAAGCCTTGGATGGAACGGAAAACAAACGGGATATTCGTGGCGAAGAAATGTTTTCATACATTTTTAATGAAGACACTATTGATAAGGTGTTACAGGATTTAATGACCAATGGATTGAAGGTTCAAAGTGGTGAACGTATCGGGAAAACTATCATTTTTGCGTATAACCACGCCCACGCCACGCAAATTGTAGATAGGTTTAAAACAATATATCCACAATACGGTGCTGATTATTGTGTGTTGGTTGACAATTATGTAACTTATGCTCATAATCTGATAGAACGATTTGAAATTCGTGACAAAGACCCTCAGATTGTTGTTTCGGTGGATATGTTGGACACGGGAATTGATGTGCCCGATATTTTAAATTTGGTATTTTTCAAAATTGTACGGTCAAAAATCAAATTCTTACAAATGATTGGTCGGGGTACACGATTATCTGAAGGGATTTTTGGAGTTGACAAAGACAAAGAAGAATTCTATATTTTTGATTACTGTGAGAATTTTGATTACTTCGATAAGAATCCAAATGGTACGGAAGCCAAAGCAACCATATCACTTACAGAACGTATTTTTAATATCAAAACCGATATAGCTTTTGAACTACAAGCGTTACGGTTTCAAGAAGATGACTTTGCCAAAAATTATCATTCCACAACCAAAACGGAACTGATTGAACAAATCGGGAAACTCAATACGCAACGGATTGATGTACGCAAAAACTTACTGTTTGTGGATAAGTACAAACTTGAAAGTGTTTGGCAGTATATATCACAATTGGATGTACTGGAAATAAAAACAAAGATTTCACCATTACTGACACCAACACAAGAAGACGAAAACGCCAAGAAGTTTGATTTATTGGTTTTGATTGTCGAATTATCATTGCTGGATGACATTACCAATTCAATCAAAAGTCAGGAAAAAATTGTCACTATAGCAGAACTTTTACAGGACAAAACCACTATTCCACAGGTCAAAGCAAAGATAGAGATTATCAAAGAAGTATTGACCACGAATTTTTGGGAAAACATATCGGTATCAAATCTTGAAAGGATTAGGATTGAACTCAGAGAGTTGATTAAGTTCTTGGTTGGTGAAAAGCAAGCCACTTTTGCGGTGGATATTGAAGACACTATTGAAGATGGTGGATTTGCCAAGGGAATAGTAACCGTAACCACATACAAACAACGTGTGTTTGATTTTCTTGCAACCAACAGGGAAACTAATTCTGCCGTTCAAAAAATCCTTCATATCGAAAAGTTGGAACGAAAAGACATATTGGAATTGGAAAACATTCTTTGGAAAGAATTGGGTACGAAAGAAGATTATGAACGATATACACGGGATCAATTTACAGGTGGTAATGTAGCTGTTTTTATTCGTTCAATAGTGGGTGTTGACCGTAAAATTGCCGTGGATAAGTTTAGCCAGTTCTTGTCTGATAACACCCTAAATTCACAACAACAGGAATATGTGAAAACCATTATCAACTATGTTTGTGAGAATGGTGATATTACCCGTGAAGTCATTGCCAATGAATCTCCGTTCGATGGATATGATTGGTTGAGCGTATTCGGCAACAACGTTAACAGTATTCCTAAATATGTTGATGAACTACACGGGGTGGTAGTGGTGTAGAATATAGCATTGTGCATATTTCAATTTGAAAAATAAAATCTAAATAGATCAACCCTTTCGAGTCGGATATGATATTATTTAATAAACAAAAAATGCTGGTTGGCAGTTGGGATTTGTTATTCCAACTTATGTATAATCCGGAAATAATGAAATATACTTAATTGATTATATTTAGGTTTAGGTGTCATGCTAAAAAAAATCGCACAATGATTACAAAAATAAGTTTAGACAAAGTTGCTAGTTATAAGAATCTTACAATTCTACAAACAGACAAGAAGATAAACCTAATCTATGGGTTAAATGGAACAGGTAAAAGCACCTTATCAAATTATCTATTTAAGCAAGAAGACTCTAAATTTAAGAATTGTACTATTGAAGGTTTAGACGACGATGAAATTCTCGTTTACAATCAAAATTTCATACATGAAAATTTCTTTGAATCTGAAAGTCTTAAAGGAATTTTCACTTTGTCGAAAAAGAATAAAGATGCTGAAACCAAAATTCTTAATTCAGAAAAAGAGATAAAAAGAATTGAAGCCGAGAAAAAGATAAAAGAAAAAGAACTTCAAAGTGAAAAAGATGCAATATCAGCAAAACTTGAAAGTTCTAAAAATAAGATTTGGGAAATTAAGAAGAATTATACTGGCGGAGATAGGGTGCTAGAATTTTGCTTAGAAGGGTATAAAAGCGATGGTTACAAACTCCTATCTTTTGTTGAATCATTAAAGAAACCTGAAACTAAACCTTCAAAATCATTAGAAACATTAAAAGAAGAAGTTCAAGCACTTGCAGGTGAAAATGCTCAAAAATATGAACTGCTTTCAAGTATAATATTCTCTGCTCAAAATATTGAAACAGAATTACTATTTAACAAACAAATTGTTGGTAATGAGAACAGCTCAGTGTCTGGTTTAATAAATAAACTTGGGAGTTCTGACTGGGTTAAAGATGGTTTTAAATACTTGCCAAAAGAAATAGAAGAAAAAAAACAATGTCCCTTTTGTCAAGAATTAACTGTCACAAAAGAGCTGTTTGAAAGTATTAAAGGATATTTTGATGAATCTTACGAAGCTGATTTGAATGCGTTAAAATACTATCTAAACACCTACAGTGATGCGTCAAAATCAATCCCAAACATATACAACTTTGAATTAAATCCAAAATATGAAGTTTTCAAAAAGGATTTTGAAATAAAGTATAATGCTTTTATAAAAATTGCTGACGATAATGTAAAACTGATTGAGAATAAGATTAAATCTCCAAGTTTACCAGTAACATTAAAATCATCAACAAAAGAACTGGAAGAACTAAATAACATTATAAAAAGCATCAACAAACTAGTTTCTGAACATAATCAGAAAATTGACCGAAAAGATGCAGCATTAAAGGAAGTTAAAACGACTTTTTGGGATGTAATGCGTTGGGATTATGATCAAACTATAAGCCCATTTATTTCTGACAAAATTGCTTCTCAGAAATCTACTGCTTTAATTAGTAAAGCTATTCAAGATTTTATCAATGAAATATCAAAGCAAAAAGAAATAATTGTTGAACAACAAAAAGAAACTGTAAATATTGAAGAAGCTATTATAAATATCAATAACGGATTATTTGATTTAGGTATAGTTGATTTTAAGATTAAGCATTATTCTGAAAATTTATATAAGATAGTCAGGGAGCAAAACGACAATAAAATTTTTCACTCATTAAGTGAAGGTGAAAAAATGATAATTAGTTTCTTGTATTTTCTAGAATCTTGCAGAGGGAAAAAAGATATTACGGAAGCAGGGAAAAAGAAAATCATTGTAATAGACGACCCAATTTCAAGTTTATCGCACATTTACGTTTTCAACGTAGGAAGATTAATTCATAACGAGTTTCTAAAAAGTGATAAATATGAACAAGTTTTCTTATTGACTCACAGCTTATACTTCTTTTATGAAATGACAGACACTAACAAGGAAAGAAGAAAAGAGCAACAGAAACTATTTAGAATTAGAAAGAACTCAACAGGTAGTGAAATAATTGAAATGAGTTATGAAGAAATTCAGAACGACTATCACTCTTATTGGTCTGTAATAAAAGACGACAACCAAGCGCCTGCTCTAATTGCTAATTGTATGAGAAATATAATTGAGTATTTTTTCAACTTCGTTGAAAAAACTGATTTGAATAATGTTTTTCAAAAACCAATAATGCAAGAAAATAGATTTCAAGCATTTTGTAGGTATATCAACCGGGAATCTCATTCATTAGGCCAAAATATTTTTGATATAAAGGAATTTAACTACGAAGACTTTAAAGATGCATTTGCTCTAGTATTTAAAGAAAATGGATATGAAGAACATTATAAAAAAATGATTCGATAAAAGCACGAACGCCCAACACACACCTCGTTGGTTATGCCTAATTATAAAAAAAGACAGAAAAGATGCTACAACAAATCTGGAATACAGTAAAAATAGACAGTTTATCATTGATAAATGGTCAGACAAACAGCTCATTATTTCTCATAACTATTTGCATTCTGACTGTTCTCATTATCTTTTTTCTGCTCTTAAGACACAAAAAGAAACAAAAATTAATTGCTACGACTCAAATATTACACGAATCCGAAAGTGATAAAGCAGAAGAGCAGAAAATTTCAACGCTTAAAACTATAGAATCGGAAGATAGAATAGAATCACAAAGAATGAATTACGAAATCAATGTGAATAAGCCCTTTGAAGGAAACGTGACTATAGTTAAACCTGAACTAATAACCTTAATTGAGGAAGAAGAAGAAGAAGAACACTCAAAAGAAAAATATATCGGTTATAACCCAATTAACATTTTTACTCAAACAGAACCATTAAACTATCCATATGTTTTGATGCCTAAGCCAATTTGTGTTATAAAATTCCCAAGAAAAGGTAGAACTGGCAGAAAAGGATACAAAGAAGAAGACTTCAAAACCTATATTGAAAGATATTTTAGAAATAGCTTTCAGGTTTTTGACGACAGATTTATTCTAACAAAAAACAGCAAAACTCCTTTTGAACCTGACTTCACACTTATCGACGAGAAAGACGGAATTAATATCTTTATTGACATAGAAATAGATGAACCATATGAAGGATTAAGTGATATTAAGAAAAGAAAAGCTACGCATTATCAATATTCTGACAATAATCGAAATAATGCTTTTAAAAATCGCGGCTGGGTAGTAATAAGATTTGCTGAGATTCAAGTACATCATGAACCAAATTCATGTTGTTGTTTTATTGCAGACGTAATTAAAAGTATAAATTCAAAGTTTCAAATTCCTGACAGCTTATTAGAATCTAATAAAGTGACTCCTGTAAAACAATGGACGAAGACAGAAGCAGAACAATGGTCAATTGAGAAATATAGAGAGAATTATTTGGGAATTGAAAGTTTTGGTATTACTCAAGAAAAACAAGTCACAATTATTGAAGAAATCGAATTAGGGGACAAAATTGAAGAAAAAGTACAAGATGAAATTGAATCTCACTTAAACCAACCGGCTAAACAAATTTCAACGAACTATAAACTTGAACAAATTTACTCAGCCATTAATTCTAATAAGTATCTTTCATTTAAATATCAAGGCATTCAAACAATAACAAAACCAATAAAAGCAAGTGACACAGAACTGATTGCCTTTTGTTACATAAAAAACTGTCAAAAGATTTTTTACATATATGAAATGTCTAACGTAATCTTAAAAGACAACTATTTCACATTACGAGTAGCAGGTCCAGTAATTGGACTAGATTCAGTTACAAGTGTCGTAAACACAGCAATTGACTATCAAAAACATATTAGAATGAAATACACTAGGGCTTCTTGGACAAATATGTTCGTTGACCCAGAAACCGGAGAACTACTACTTGACAAGATTGAGGCAGAAGAAAGTATAAGGACAATAAATAATGTTCAATTATCAATAAACTCACTGACAAAAGAGCATATCGAATTATATCGCCTAAACAGTAGTTATATCACTGCATATTGCAATAAAAGAGATGAACAAAGGACTTTTCGTTTTGACAGAATCGGTGAAATTGAGATACTTGACTTATAACAACAAGAAAATAAATACGCATAATACATGGTCGTTTGCAACCATTTTTTAAAATGAAACAAATATGCCAAACTATAATTTTTTGAATTTATCACCACCAGAATTTGAAGACTTGACAAAAGACATTCTTCAAGAACATTTCAATATAACATTAGAGTCATTTACTAGTGGGCGAGACAATGGCATTGACCTTAGATATTCCTTATCTCCAAAAGAAAAAGTAATAATACAATGTAAGCGTTATAAGGACTTTAACTCTTTAATAAATAATCTAAAAAAAGAAGTCTCAAAAGTGCAAGATTTAATACCTGCACGATATATCATTTCAACTTCTGCTGGTTTAACACCAAATCAAAAAGACACTATCTTAGAACTTTTTGACCCGTATATTTTAAATACTTCAGATATATTTGGACGTAACGAACTTAATGGATTACTAACTTCAGAAATTGAAAAACGACATTTTAAATTATGGCTTTCAAGTACAAATATTCTTGAAAGGATTTTGCATAGCAAAATTCATAATCAATCAAATTTTGAAGAAGAAATCATAAAGGATACCATTAAAGTTTATGTTGACAATGAAAGTTATTTTAATGCAAACCAAATAATCAAAGATAAAAAATATGTAATTATTTCTGGAATTCCAGGAATTGGCAAAACAACTTTGGCGAGAATATTAGTTTACCATTATTTGGCAAATGGTTTTGAGGAATTTATATTTTTATCAGATTCGATAAATGATGCATACACTTCTTACAAAGAAGGTGTTAAACAGATATTTCTATTTGATGATTTCTTAGGGACTAATTTTCTAGAAAATAAATTAAACACTAATGAAGAACAGAGAATTGTAAAATTCATAGAAAGGGTCTCAAAATCAAAAGATAAGATAATAATCCTAACAACAAGAGAATATATTTTAGCTCAAGCAAAACAAAAATATGATATTTTTGATAGTCAAGCACTTGAATTTGCAAAATGTATAATTGACCTTTCTCACTATACTAAAATCGTAAAGGCAAAGATCTTATATAATCATTTATTTTTCTCTAACTTATCTGAAGAACACATTTTAGATTTACTGAAAAACGAAACGTATAAGACTATAATTGAACATCCAAATTACAATCCGCGAATTATACAAACAATAACAAATGACGATATTTGGAAAACAATCGATCCAGCTGATTTTTCAACAAAATTTATTGAATTTATCAATAATCCTAAAAGTGTTTGGAAACACGTTTTTGAAAATCAAATTTCAAAACTTTCTCAATGCATTTTAGCCAATTTAATGACTGCTGGAACACCAATATTACTCGATGAGCTTAAATTGATTACTCAAAACTTCGCAAAAACTCATACAAGTAAATATGGGATTGTTTATAGCGGAATTGAATTTAAAAAGTCAATTCGAGAATTAGAAAATACATTTATAAAAATAAGTAAAGATGGCGGAAACCAATTTGTTCTAGAATATCAAAACCCATCAGTCCAAGACTTTTTAGTTTATTATTTCGTAGAATTCGAAGATTATTTAAAAGATATTATTCAATCAACTTTATATTTTAATCAGTTATTCAAAGTATTTGCACTCCAAAAATCTAAATTTTCAATAAATAGCAAGATACTATTGAGCGGAGAACTCAAAGAAATGGTAATACAGAAAATAATGACCGAGTTTGAATTTCTTAACTCAACGGCATTAACTAGGTCATATTATTCTGTGTTTAAAAAAGAACATTTTTCAGATTATATCAAGCTAAACGAAATAAATAAGAATCTAACAATTACAGATTACCCAGCTTTGCGGGAATTTATGAAAAATAAGTTTCAAGTACTTCTAGAACCACTTGAACTTGAAGGTGAAGAGCTAAATTGCTATATCAATTTACTATACGAATTCTATGACGATTTTGAAATTGATGGTTTAAAACTAATCAAACAATTTTCCGAAAATATAACTCAATTAGAAGAATTAGAAGAGTTTGAGAGATTAGAGTTGTTTTATTCAATTGAGTACAAAACTTTTATCGAAAGTGACAAAATGTTCTCTGAAAAGATTTCAACTTTAATCGCAGACGAAGCAGATAATATTGATGACGATTTTGAAGATAGGTTAGCAGAATTAATTACAGTCGCTGACAAATTTAATGTTGAAATCCGTGAAGTAAAAAAGAAAATTGAGAAAAAAATTGAAGACAAACAGAATGAAGATGATGATAATTACGATTGGTCCTCGGAAAATAGTGCAAATCCCATTAAAAAGAACGACGATAATGCAACTATCAAAAACATATTTGACAGCTTGAGAACAGAGAACAAAAACGGCGGTTAACGCACGCCTCTAACGTTACAGCCAAGTGTAAAAAGACAGAGAGAATTGACAATTATGATTATTATATTTGAAACATATAGATTAAAGAAAAAAATTGAATAAATGTCAACATTAATAGAAAGAATAAATAAGCTTTCATATGAAATTGAAAATTTCCCACTTGGTAAGTGTTCACCAAGTGACGACCCAGATGAGCAAACAGCTTATTTATACTCTTTTAAGGATTTATCCAAAAGGTTTGTTGCTTCTTTAAAAAGATTAGATGATTCCAGACTTGAAAAAATGTTGGAATCAATTGATTTAAATCCAGAATTCATAACAGAAGCTTATGACCTTAAAGCAGATTTACAAACAATCATTGATTATTTAAATGATACTAATAATTTAAAAGAACGAATATCAATATCAGCAAAGGAAGCAAACGAGTTGTCAGAAATAATAATTGGGAATTTATCGCAAGAATCAGCAAATAATTTGCCTATGATTTGTTCTGGTTACGGTTTAGAAACTGGGACAATAGAAGAAGCGTTCAAAAGTAAAAGGAATTATATTTACAAAAGAGTATCGCATTTTGATAATTTGCAAATACTTGAACTAGGTAAAAAATTAATGGGAAAATATCCCGAAAGTAAATTAGACGAAGTTATATCACAGTATTTTGATTCTGATTTATTAGGTTTAGTTTCAGAATTTGAGAACATTAAAGACCTCATTTATAAAGAAATAGAGAAAGCGAAATTTATTGTTTGGGTTGCAGTTGCATGGTTTACAGATAGGGATTTGGCTAATTTACTTTATACAAAAGCAAAACAAGGTGTAAATATTCAACTTATATTGAATGATGATAAAATAAACTCAACTTTAAAAGATAAATTAACAGAACATTTTGAAGTGTTTTTTGCTCCTTCAAATGATAAGTTCGATAAATTAATGCATAATAAGTTTTGCATTATCGATTTAGAAAAAATCATTCATGGTTCATACAATTGGACTAATAAAGCACAATATAATAATGAAACTATTTCTATAATTGATAGTCGGTTAGAAGCCAAAAAATTTGCAGAACAATTTTTGAGAATAAAACTTGAAATCATGAATGGAAAATAAAGGACACCAGGCTGTAACATAAAAGCGAATGTTCTATGATTAGCGTAACCTGTGATTCGTCAAGCTAAAAGGTAATGAAATAAGTCAGGCAAGCCTGAAAGATAATTACGGGCAGCTCCGCAGGGCAATCCCCAGCCCCAAAAAATCCCCACCATTCGTACCTCGTGGCTTGCACGGTCTTTTTTGTGGCTTCCGCACAATCCACGCTTCGTTGCCTTTTTCTGTCACACTTTTTGCAAACAACCCTTCTTTCAAAGTGATGTTTTAAAAAACCAATGTTTCAATGTACCTTCAAGAAGCGAAGAAGAATTGGAAGAAGATGCCACACCATTTGGTGGTCATTTCACCGAAATATCCACCAAAGAAACAAGAACCAAAAAAACCATATAAATAACTCGCAGGAGAGTTCTCAGTAATGTTTGCAAGTCATTTATATCAGTTTTTTTTAAAAATCAGGTTATTGTATATTCATTTTTATTATCCACTTTGCCGAAGAAATAAAACGGACAAAGCAATAAAAAAATGAAAACACAATGACGAGTTTAACGAATTACTATCGGCGGATTTATTAGCTTTCCCTTTTTGCCGAAGAAAGAAAACGGCAACAAATCCTAAAATCTAAAAAAACCGAATACGGGTGCAAACAGAACGTTTTTTAGCTAAGATACATAACATGTAGTTCTGGTCGTTCCCTTGACCGAAAGCAAATCAATAAGGAAGTCCACAACCAAATTATATATAATAGCCACACAATATCAACGTTTTTGCCCAGCTCTGTTGCCTGGAGAACCTCAAGATTTCCCCACCACCTATTAGTTGTGCAGAAAAATAAATACTTATCGAGTTTAATTTATCCATATGCTTGCGGTAAGCGCATTCATTCCAGCCCACTACATTCCGAAAACTTCGTTCGTTCCTCACTTCGACCCCCTGCATTTCATTCCGCTTTCATTTTTTGCACACACCTCAGCACCACACGGCTTCGGTAGCTTCCTTCCTTTCCATTCCGCAAGCTCCATTCATGCAGTCAGTCACTAGCCAAGCCATTTTCCAACCTAGTACCGATGGTATGTATTTGTTTTCTGCAACGTGTTTGACCCAATTAGACGCATGAATGGCAGAGCAGAAAGCAATTACACCTAAACGGTGAATTAGTCAGTCAGGCGTACCGCCAATCCTAGAACAATGCCCCGAAAACCACTTATGACTTTTATGTCTGTTTCTTTTTGATGAAAGCATAAAAGTCACAACAGGTTTTCCTGTTTGGGACATCGGACACAACCCATTTTTTTCTCGCCTGACACATCGAGCCCCGGTATCCACTCAAAAAAATGCGTTGTGATAGCATTTGATAATGTTAAAAAGTAAGAATAAGTTTTCTGGACTAATTTTTACTTTTAAACATTATGGATTACGGAAAACTTATTTCCTGCTTTCCAACATTTAAAGACATTCGCAATTTAAGTTTTATGTTGAACTTGAGATTAATGCCCTAAAACAATATGCCTGTTTTTTAAAGACCTTGCTTCTTGAAACAAAGAAAAATAGGCAAACTGTTTTTGAATAGGTACAGCGGATAAACTACATTCAGCGTTTAATTATTTGCTACCGCCTGAATAAAATAATTATCGCTAAAAGAAGTTCTGGTTGTTTTAGCACTTCGTGCAATAGGATACATGTTTACACTTCGTGTGAGGGAAAAGAAGGTGTTTACTGTTTTGCCTATAATGTTAAAAATCCAACGAAAATTAACTTCTCGTTGGATTGACTAAATGTGATGGATTTTTCAATCTTTTTTTCAATCTGCACCTAGCATGACATAGTTTTTCGCTACAGGGATTAATTAAGATTTTTTACCCAGGAATATGCTTCTTACTACAATATAGGCCTTTTGAATTTACTTTCATACAGTTCATTGATTTCTTCTTTGTAACTTTCAAGATGCTGTAGGATGATATTTTCCACATAGCTGCTAAGGTTGGTTTTACGTCCACCTATCATGTTGACAATAGTCAAAAGTGTTGAGTGAGTTTCTTTAGCGATACAGATGCTTTTTCGGTAGCTTAGATCCACTTTTTTGAAGTAGGTCTCACAGTAGTCCACTTCATCAGCTTGCTCTTCATTTGGAGCTTCAATGACATCCGGAGTCTCAATTGCCGATTTATTTTCTTCGATAATAATTGTACGGTCATTTTCGATAGTAGCATCTCGTTTCATAGGTAAACCTTGAGAAATAACTTCTCTCATAAAATCTTCATCCACTTTTGGGATATTCGTTTGCTTTGCCATAGTTGTTTTAAATAAATGATGTGTTGTTTTTATATGTATTTTAATATGAGTTGTTTTGTTTCTTTAATTAGATGTTTATTCCATTATTGATTGATTGATTGATTGATTGATTGATTGATTGATTGATTGTCACGTTCTCAAAAATTTATGTTGATTTGTATGTAAGATTAAAAGTAATCGAGATTAGAATACTTCTTGAAACTAATTTTTAAACATTTGAAATCACCATCTAATCTATCATGAGTTTTTGTTGACAAGAAAGTTCTTAATCAATATTTAATGCAAATAAAAACATTAAATCAGTCCCTTTTTCAAACTGTCTCAGTATGGCACAGTATGTCTCAGTTTGTCCTACATACAGCTTTCGCAGAGCTTGAAAGCCGAAGCCAATTATTCACTCTCATTTATAGGCTCAATTCGATAAATTTCCAGACAATCAATAACGCTAATTGTATTTGCACTTAGCAAATGGCAAGTTGTATTTTGAGCTGCTTGAAATTCTTTCAGCAGCTCAAAATGACTTGCCCTTTCAGGGGGAAACGCAGCCTCCGAAGTCGGTGCGTTAGAAGAATAATTCTCGAAAATGAGTGTTATTTTAAAAATCAATGCAGGAAAATGGTTTTACCACTTTTAGAAGTAGAAATTCAACGATTTGAGAATTTTTTATTCGTAAATTCTTGAATTTAGAAATGAATTTCACACAAGAGTTTATTTAAAATAAGATTTATTGAGCCAAAAGCATGAATAAAATTAATTTTATCAACAATTAGGAATCAATAATCAACAGCGTTTAAGCGAAAATTATGATTCAAAAGTACAGGCTAAATGTAATATAAGAAGAGAAAATATAATGTCGTAATAAAATATAGCTAAACCTGTTTGCTAGCAGTTTTAAAATAAATATGATTCAATGTTATAATAAACATATTTCCACCAAAGCATTTGAACAAATAAAAATTCCATAAGATAGGTATTATTCAAAAGGAATGTCATAACTGTGAAAAATAGTTTTTATCTTTGACGATTAAATTAATCAAAAACAAACAAAAATATAGTTACAGACACCCTCGATAATTTCATGTATGTACATTTGCTCAAATATCACTATATTATCTATTTATCACATTTTTAGCTAAGTAATCAAGTTAAAAGATAAAGTAAAGCGGATATATATGCACTTAAGTACACAAACAGGAATTTGAAGTGAAGATATATTAGTGTTAGCGGTCAGCTTAAAAAAACAAGAAAAATATATGGGACTAAAAATAAGTACAATAGCTGCAATTCCTGAGAATGTTGAAAGAAGCTATTATTTGTATATTTTGGATTATTACAATTGGGACGAACCAATTAGCAATGCCTTGCGAAATAGTTTTGATAAAATTGCAAAATTTGCAGCGGAGAATGACTCGATTGCGATACAAGGTATTCCTGAAAGCCATTTCTACTCTGAGCTAATGTCATGGGAATCGATCAATGGAATCGATCCTAAAGAACTGCTTCCTGCTTTAATGATTACAACTATTCACCCAAAGTATTTTTTAGACGGAGATAACAATCAATCTTATCGAGAAAAAATACCAGAAGACAAATTAGTATTTATTGAAATAGGGAAAGTTTGTAAAACTCCACAAGATGTTTTGAGGATCATTGAAAAAGTCTTTCAAGACATTAAGGATAGAAAAGAAATAAAAGATTTTAAAGTGAAAAAGGAATTAAAAGGAGGAATTGGAAGAATACTAAACGACACAATAATACTCGAACCAAATATTGCTGGAATTGGAGTGAATATTAACAACTTATTCAAATTTCTTTCTAAAAAATAAATCAAAAGCCGAACCGACTAATGCACGCCTATGGTCATTGCCTGGCTGACGTGCAATTGAAAAAAAACAGACTCTTACTGAATAAGAAATGATTGATTTAGAAAAATTCCCGAAACATTTATCTTCGCTTTACAAAAGCGAATGGGATAAACTTTTTAATCTTTTGCCAGAGATTGAGCACACAGGTAGTTTCGGTAAGATTTCATCTTCTGAAAAAACCTTTCCTCACTGGGATTCTAGTGAAATGGTAGACAAAACTTTGAATGTAATTTATGAACTCAATCTTCTACCCAATTTTGATTGGTCGAAATGGAAAAAAGGTCGTTTCATTCTTAATGATATAAATTCAAATTATGAAAAACTTGATACTATAACCTTATGCAAACTTTTGACTATAATTATTCGGTCTGACCGATTTAACGAAGGTTCCTTGATTTCTAGTTTTGAAAAGAATATTGTTACAAAAATTATTAAAGGATTAAAAGTGAATATCAAGTTGCAGCATAACCAAAGAATCGCTTATTCTATCAAATCTGTTTTATTTGGTGTTGCTATTGGGGATGCTATTGGTGTTCCTGTTGAGTTTAAAAGCAGACAACTAATTAGCAAAAAACCTGTAACCGACATGATTGGTTATGGAACTTACAATTTGCCGGCAGGAACTTTTTCGGATGACGCTTCCCTTACTTTTTGTCTTGCTGAAGCGTTGACACAGGAATTTGACCTGAATATTATCGGGCAGAATTTTATAAAATGGTTATATGATAACTTTTGGACTGCGACAGGAAGTATTTTTGATGTTGGATTTACAACCCGTCAAGCAATTCAACGCCTTGTGGCTGGAGAAAAACCAGATTTTGCGGGAAGTGCTGATGAGTCGTCAAACGGAAATGGTTCTTTAATGAGAATTTCACCTTTACTTTTTTATTTGTTGGATAAACCTATTGATACTAGGTATGAAATAACGAAACGAGTTTCGTCAATAACTCATAGACATATTCACTCTGTAAATGCTTGTTTCTATTATCTTGAATTTGCCCGACAATTATTTTATGGAGTCGATAAATTCTTGATTTATAAAAATATGCAAACAGAAATCACCGCTTATTTAAACTTAATTTCAATTGATTATTCGGAGATTACAGTTTTTGACAGGCTACTGAAACAAAACATAATAGATCTTAAAGCAGACCAAATTTCAAGTAGTGGGTACGTTATTCATACTTTAGAAGCAAGTATTTGGTGTTTGTTGACCACCGACAATTACAAAGATGCTGTTCTAAAAGCCGTAAATTTAGGTGAAGATACCGACACCACAGGAGCTGTAACTGGAGGACTTGCAGGATTATTATATGGATTTGACAATATCCACAAAAAATGGATACGACAAATAGCAAGAAAAGATGACATTGACAATTTAACAGTAAGATTAACAACCAACACCAGCACCTAGCAATACACGCCTATGTTCATTGGCTGGCTGACGTGCATTTCGCAGGTTTTGCTCCCACATTCACTTTGTCCGTCAGATGACGGACAGTGAACGCTCCCGCAAACCGCCAAATGCCCATAGCCTCGGTCGTTATGTGCCATTTTAGGACAAAACATTTTTACGCTTCGATGAAACTTCTTGCTAATTTAACTATATTCTTGATTGACACATTAATGATACTCACATTAATTTTTTTTAAAATGAAAATATATATATTGACAATTGCAATTGTATTCTGCTTTATTTCTTGTAACAACAATCATGACAAGAATAAAAATCAAGAACATATCAAGGGAGAGACTGAATCGGAAACTTACAAAGGATATGATGAAAAAATATTAAAATTAATTCAACAAAAGAAAGCGTTTGAACCAGGTTCATATACTAAAACACAAATACCAAAAGGGTTGCTTGTTTTTGTTTCCGAAACCGGTGGTTATTATAGTGAAGAAGTTAACGGGCAAATTATAGACAATGAAATTTTCGATTCTTTCGGATATGTTTACAACCAAGGTTTAGGTGACATAGAAACTCAGGGGTTGTTAATTAAATATGAGAATTTTAATGAAACAGGATTTGATTCTCCAAAATCATATTATGAAAATATCACAAAGCAAAAAAACTATAACTTTTCCGGAATGTATAAAGTTGGTGTTGATATAACACCCGGTAAATATATTCTCGAAAGCGTGGGCGAAGGATACCTCGAAGTTAATAAAGGTGCAGTTGGTAATTCTCAAATAATAAGAAATGACAATTTTAATGGAAGAAAAACGGTAAGTTTGAAATCAGGGGAATATTTAAAATTATCAAACGTAAAAATAATTTTTGAGTAACAAAATAAATTTCAAGCTTTCATTTATGAAAAAACAATAACATAAATAATTTTTCTTTTAATATTATTTTGTTTCTCCACCTTTAGTCAACTTTATCGCTAGTCCAAAATACAAGCAATGAAAAAAACTTTTACGACTATTCTAATTCTGTCTTTTACGCTTTTTGTTCAGGCTTTCGGACAACAAACAATTTCTGACATGACCGCTTCTGCAAAAGAGGGAACAAAAGAACTTGGAATGATTTACGACTTGGATGTGTTTCGTTATTTCAGATTGAAAGATTATGACACAGAACTTAAAAAGTCACTATTTAAAAAAACTGAAGAGTATCAAAACTATTTGAAGCAACTCAAAGAAATGAAAGCCGATATGTTCAAGACAACATACTACATCAAACCTTACGAAGAATTTGGTGATTACGATATACAAAGAAAAGGATTTGAACTTAACTTAGGTCTAATGGGGGCTAATTCAGCAACTGCTCCAAAATCTTTTGAACTCCCTGCAAGAAAAAAAGAAAATGAGGATGAAGGAGAAGATGATGTTGAGTTTTCTTATTCATTGCATGTTCAATTCAATGCACTCCCAACTACTCAATCAACAAGCGTCTATGTAAATAGAGTTGGATATGGTGGAAACAGATATAAACTTTTTATTCCTCTTAGTGAAGTCAACGGGTTGGAAATTGAAAATGATAAAGACAATATTGATTTATATTTTTTCTTTGTTCCTTCTGCTTCAGGAATTTTTCTTCACCATTGGCAGTGCTATGAAGGACACCGTAATTCAAGAATAATGAAAACAGACAAGGTCAGAATTGTTGTTGCAAATAAGTCATCGGGAAAAATTTATTACAATAAATCATTTTCATACCAACCAACAACACAAAAAAAATAGAACTAACAATAAGATTGAGTAAAAGTGATAATTCCAAAATATCTTTATCGCGGAGATAATGACAGCAACAAACAAAGAAATTTAAAATCGTTAATAAATTGCGAAATGCTTCTTACAAATTTGTGCAATGGAGGTAATGGTAGAGAAATTTTCAACAATTCGCTTGGGCAGTCAGTTAACAAACATATTGGGGTTGGTTGGGACAAAACACATTTTCTTTCATTTTCGACTAATGAAGAGACAGCATTTTATTATGGCAGCAACAATAAACAGCACTATGAAGTATTTGAATTTAGTGAAGATTGGGACTTTGCAGTTCTAACTTTGGATACAACTTTACTTATTGAAGACAGCATAAAAGAAATTGATATTGGAATTTATTCAGCACAGTTTCTTCCGGCTTGTAAAGAATTTTTACCTAGATACAATTTAATTTTAATTGATGCTTTTTCTTATCTGATAAATACTGGAGGAACAAATCCTGTTTTTGCACATGCTATTAAGAATGCTGACAAAGATAAAGAGTGGTTGATTTTACCTGCAAATATTTGGGGTCACACCGGAGAATTTACAGCAAAACTAGACACAAACTGTATCAGCGACAAAAGAGTATTTAAACTATCATAACAAAAAACGGCACATAATCAAAGTATCTATGTTCATTGGCTGGCTGACGTGCATATAATTGTCTGAATCAAAATTTACAGAATTAAAGAATTTACAGAATAAGAGATGAGTGATAGAGAATGCTCGCGCAAACCGACAAATGCCCATAGCCTCGGTCGTTATGCGTCAGTTTAAAAAACAAAAAAATAAGCAACATGAAAAACATTTTATCAAACGAATTAAAAGAAGAATTTTATATTCGAGTATATTTTAACACTAAAGAAGGGTTTGAAATAGCCGGAATTAAACGAGCATATCTCGACTTTAACAGAACACTTGCTATCAAGGATAAAAATCAAGAAAACAGAAATAAACTAAGAAATGCTGTTGAACTTTTCTTAAAAGAGAATTTGCTATTGTTAATCTCAGCAGACATTGACAATCAGGAAATTTTTGATTATAAACATGAAAATATTTGTAAAGAATTGAAAGAAAAATGGGATGAATTATCTATTGGACAAGCACAAAAATGGATTAATATGACACTTAAATATTGGCTATTATTTGGTGAGAAACGAATCTCAAACATAGAAAAAAATGTAAAGTACTTTCATATTCCGATTGATAGTTATGTACAAAAAGAGCTGTTTAACGAAACAGAACCTAAACCTTGGAGTAAAATGAAAAATTATGCAGATTATATGAAATATCAACAAATACACAGAAAAAAGGATATAAAAACTCCACCGATAATTTATGAATTTGAATTTTTCAATAAAACAACAAAATAAAGAAATCTTGTATGGAAAAATACTCAGCAAATATCTACAGCATAATTCAAAATAAGGAAAAAGGATTTGATATTACAGTTACAATTTACAACGAAAATGAATTTGAATTACTTTATGATCAAAACAGAGACAATCCTTTTGACTTAAATGCTAAAACTTACATAATAAATATCAACGAAAATGAATTGAGTTTTCCAGGAGATAGTGAGATTCATGAAGCAATGGAAGTTGTACACGAATATGAATATTCTAACAATTTAAATCCTAAGCTAAGACGATTATGGAAAACGGCTTCTCTTATAGATGAAATTGCGTTTAGATTAATCAATTCAGGCGTCTTGACTAAAATTTCGGAAGATGAAATAAGTGAAAATGATTAATAAATATTCCAACAATTAATCGACAAAAACCGAACGCATAACACACGCCTTGTTCATTGGCTGGCTGACGTGCATTCCGGCAGTTTTGCTCCCGCATTCTCACCTTGTTGGAAGGGCGACAGTGAACGCTCCAGCAAACCGCCCATAACCTCAGTCGTTGTGGCAATTTTTCATCAAGAAGTGCTTGACATTAAATTAATAGAACAATAAAAATGTGCCAATATATCACTAAAGATAATTAGTGTATTGCATAGATAAAATCTTTTTCTACCTTTGCAAAAGAGTTATTTGATCGACCGCAAATCAAAGCAAACCAACGTGTTTAGCTCGTTACTTATCCATTACCTATTGAGAATTTATGAATCGTAATCCGCTTATAATGAGCTGAATAATTAAAAAGCTCACTAATGTAGCAAAAGTGTGCCTCGCCAAGTGAAATGTTATTTCTTTTTCTATTTCACAGACATCACCTATCTCCTTAAGGTAAGCATTCATTTTTTGATTGCTTAGAATTGGAAGTAATCTGTTGTCAACTGCTTTACCCTTATATTTTTCCAGAATCATTTTTGGTACATCCAAAAGGAGAATGTTAGATTGCACATTGGTCTTTTGCCTTTTGGTCATTATCCATAGTTTTCCATCAAAAGAAGTTCGAATTTCTTTATCCGTTAGATTCTTAACATCAATATAGGCAAGTCCTGTGAAACAGGAAAAAACGAAAATGTCTCGAACCAATTCCAGTCGTTTTATTGTGAACTGCTTTTTCAATAACTTTTCAATATCCTCCTGAGTAAGGTAACCACGATCAACCTTTGTCATATGAATTTTGTAATTAGCAAATGGATCAGCAGTAATCATTCCGTTATTACGAGCTATAATAATGATACGTTTGAGAAATTGCATGAATTTCGCCGTAGTATTGGCATTACAACCCACCGTAGTCATTAAATAAATCTCAAAATCACATAGGAACATGTTTTTGATTTCTTTGAGTGAGATATCCGTTAAATTGTACTTGAGCAGCATAAACTTTTGTAAATGCTTGCGTGTGACTTCATATTTTCGGTAAGTAGTCTGGGATTTAGAGATACCAACAAGTTTTAGGATGTCTTCATTGTGCTTTTGAAAAAGAGACAAAAGTGTTTCATGAGTTTCACTGATCCCCAGAAAATCATTCTTCACTTTTTCAGATGTGACATAATTGTCTTTTTGTTGAAGCTCATGATAAATCCGGTAAAGAGATGCTCTTATTTCATTTAGTTGAGCATTGTATTGCTTACTATCAGGAGACTGTCCAATAACCTTACCCAATTTTACACTCCAGTTGTTTGGGTGAACTTCCAATTTGACATTAAATTGAGCGATGTGTCCATCGACTGTAACTCTTGCAATAATGGGCATTTTGCCATCTTTACGAATTGCATTCCTTTTCAAGTAAAAAAGGACCTTAAATGTACTTTTCATAATTTCATTTTTTAATCGTTACAAAATTAGTTTATTGATTGAAAATGAAATAATTGCACAGCTGCCAATAGGTGTCAAACGTATGCCAAAACAAGACTTTTTGTGACCTTTTTTTGAAATCTGAAATAGGTCACGAATTAGTCACAAAAATGTGGCTGTTTATGACTAAATCATGTCTTCGGTAACAACATAAATACAAGGTAGGATGATGAAAAAACCCTACAAAACGTTGATTTTGTAGGGTTTGTCTATTAGGTGTCGCTTTTAAGCTTTTCCTATTGTGGGCGTTGAGGGATTCGAACCCCCGACCCTTCCGATTGTATCGGAATGCTATGACCCAGCTGAGCTAAAGCGTTTGTTTCATGATCAATTCTTCAATATACTTTCGACTCTTTTGAGATTTGATATAAAGTTCTGCCTGATAAGCTTCAGCTCTTGTAGTATAAATTTTTTGATAAACTACAATCCAGGGAATACCTCTTTTTGTAAAGGTACTTCTTCCTGTATTATGTCGTTTTAATCTATCTTCTAAATCATTAGTAGAACCAACATAATATGAGTTTATTTTGGCTGAAAATAAAATATATGTAAAAGCCATAAGTTTTAAATTAAAAAAGGCCGAACAAATAAATGAACGACCTAGATAGAATGTAAAACTATAAATTAATAAAATATTGTAATTTCGGGTGGGCGTTGAGGGATTCGAACCCCCGACCCTCTGCTTGTAAGGCAGATGCTCTGAACCAGCTGAGCTAAACGCCCGAAATTTGTATTGAATTTAGAATAGAAGGTGGGCGTTGAGGGATTCGAACCCCCGACCCTCTGCTTGTAAGGCAGATGCTCTGAACCAGCTGAGCTAAACGCCCGAAATTTGTATTCGGATTGGATTACCTTTCTCTAAAAGCAGTGCAAAGATACATCCTTTTTTGAAATCTCAAAACTATAATCTCAATATTTTAAGAATGATATTGAAAAATCAATGCAAGTGCTTAAAAAACAGAATCAATAATTCGAATATATTAATTTGTAATTAAAAATAATACGAATGAAAAGCCTATTAAAGCTACTTTTCCTGTAGATAGTGATCCGTTTTTAATGAATACTTAGAAAAAATATGGGTAATAGCCTCGCTCGTTTATCATAAATCAATGACTGATGAACGGATTTTTCTATATACCGTGAATATCTGATTGATCTAAAATGACAATTTCGTTACATTACCAATTCCCCAAACAGCTTCTCTACCGATTGATCCATGTTGTCCGAAAAGCCCGGATGAGGACGTGATGTCTGGATGCATGAACTGCGTACTGCTGTAAGCCAGCGGAAGCGTTCGGGAATATCCATGTGGGCTATTGTACCACCATCAGGATGGGCCAGACATATTTTCTCAAAGGATTTCAGCGTTTCTTCCAGTAAATCCATGTCAAGCTCTGTTGAGAAACAATGGAGCCGATCAGTATCCAGTTTATACATCATGCGTATGTACTTTGCTTTTTTAGAAAACAAAATAATCCCTACATTGATGAATTCTTCACGTTCCACCTTTGGCAAAACACGAATTACGGCGTATTCATATACCTGTTTCCCTTGCATGCAGCGCTTCGTTTAAAAAGTTTTCGGAATGTTTAAGTCTCTCACTCAGGAATTGATAGTAAATCTCTTTGATTATTTGCGGTGTTTCGCCATTATACGACCAATTGGCCCAATCCTCCGGAATAAGGTCGGTGATCTCACGGAGTATGCTGTCGGTGATCAATAGCCTGCATTCAGCATCTACTTCTTTCAGTTGATCGGCAAAAGGAAGCAGAACATGATCCTTGATCAATGGGAACGAATTTAAGGCTTGTGTTTGCCAGTTTGTCCACGAATGATGAAAGTACAGGATAGCCCCATGATCGATCAACCACAGGTCTCTGTGCCACATTAGCATGTTTGTATTACGCACGGTACGATCCACATTGGTGAGAAAGGCATCCATCCATACGATGTACGAAGCCAGTCTGCCATCTACTTTCGTAGTTACAGGGTCGTAAGTCAGTGCACCGGACAGAAAGTGCAACCCCAGGTTCAATCCCCGGCTACCCTGAAGTAAGTCCTGTATTTCCTCATCCCCTTCTGTTTGTCCGAATGCTTCATCGAGTTGTACAAATACCAGTTCAGGCACACGCAACTTTAAGAGTTTAGCCACCACACCACCTATTAATTCGGCAATAAGTGATTTGGTGCCATGCCCGGAGCCCCTGAACTTGACTACATAGTTAAAGCCATCATCAGCTTCCGCCAGTGCAGGCAGGGAACCTCCTTCACGGAGAGGGGTAATATAGCGGGTAACATTTACAGTGCGTAAATCCATTTGTATAGTTTTTGTTTTATAAATATGAAAAAAGAGGTGATAAAATCATCTTTTAAATAATACCCTAAACGCTTCTTCCACCTTCTTTACCTGTATTAACTGGATATTCAGTTTGCTGATATTTAAACTCTTCAGGTTAAAGTCAGGAATAATCATCTTCTCAAAGCCAAGCTTTTCTGCCTCCAGAATACGTTGTTCGATACGGTTGATCGGACGGATCTCACCGGACAGTCCTACTTCACCTGCTACACAAACATGTTTTTCAATGGCTATATCCACATTGGAAGAGAGGATAGCGGATATAACTGCCAGGTCGATGGCAGGATCATTAACCTTGATACCACCTGCTATATTCAGGAACACATCCTTTTGGGCTATTTTGAATCCGGCACGTTTCTCGAGAACAGCTAAAAGCATGTTCAGCCTGCGCAGATCAAAACCTGTACTGGAGCGTTGCGGAGTACCATAGGCAGCCGAACTTACCAATCCCTGTACTTCGATCAGGAAAGGTCGTACACCTTCAATAGCCGAGGCAATAGCTACACCGCTTAATCCTTCATGGTTCTGGGATAATAATAACTCCGAAGGATTGCTCACTTCTCGCAATCCATTCTGCTGCATCTCGAAGATACCCAGTTCGGAGGTACTGCCAAAGCGGTTCTTGATGGAACGCAGGATGCGGTACATGTAGTTCTGGTCGCCTTCAAACTGCAAAACAGTATCAACGATATGTTCGAGTACCTTAGGGCCGGCAATGGTGCCTTCCTTATTGATATGGCCTATAAGCAGTACCGGAATGGATGTAGTCTTGCAGAATTTGAGCAGGCTGGCTGCACATTCACGCACCTGGGATACACTCCCCGGCGAGGATTCGATCAACTCGGTGGAAACTGTCTGTATGGAATCAACAATGACCACATCAGGTTGTATATTCTGGATATGCACATATATCTGCTCCAGCGAAGTTTCACTGACAATATAACAATCGGGATTCTCGAATTTCAACCGTTCAGCACGCAGCTTTAGTTGCTTGACACTTTCTTCTCCTGAAATGTACAGTGTACGTTTTCCTTTAAGATTCAATACAACCTGAAGTACTAATGTAGACTTGCCTATACCCGGTTCTCCCCCAATTAATACCAATGATCCCGGTACCAATCCACCACCAAGCACACGGTTCAATTCGTTGCAACTGGTATCAAAACGGCTTTCTTCACTTGTTTCAACTTCAGTAATTAGTATCGGCTTCTGTTTGATGATTTCCACACCTGCCATCTGGAACCTGGGAGCAGGATCCTTACCGATTATCTCTTCCACATAGCTGTTCCATTCTCCACACGACGGGCATTTCCCTATCCATTTAGGGGAATCGACTCCACAGTTCTGACAGACATATACGGATTTGGTTTTGGCCATGGTTTGGTTAGTTGGTTAATTGGTTGATTAGTTGATTAAGTTGATTAAGTTGATTAAGTTGATTGGCTAATCAGGTTAATTGACAAATAAGGAATTACAAAAATAAGTAATTTTATTGATTAAAATTTAGAATTGTTATTTTCGTCTGATTACATATCTTTCAGTATAGTATCCTGAATTTATTACAAAAGGATAGAATTCGCATGTGTTGTGCCAAAAGAGTAATCTGCCTGCTCAACCTAATTGACCAATTAACCAATCAACCAATCAGATTTCCCTCTTCCTCCAGTTGCCCTTCATCAGATATAAATATCCAAGGCTGCCAATGATGATCCAGTAAACAAATTCTGACATCCATACTACATAGGTCTGACTGGGATGGATCACGGATGTGTAATAAACGTAGCTCAGGTAAAAGAACAACGTCAGGAATTCAATAAAGAAAGCAGTTCGCGTATTGCCGGTACCCGAAACACCACTGAAAACGATATTCCCTACTGCACAAAAAATAATGGCAACTGATATAACCCTCAATACAGGGATGCAGGCAGCAATTAATACGGCATCATCGGTATAAATTCGTGTAATAAGTTCCGGCAAAGCAAGCGTGAACAAAATCATTGGCACAACTATAACTAATGCTATACCTATAATACGCTTGATAAAGGGCAATACTTCTTCTTTTCTTCCTGCACCGATCAGATTGCTTACCAGTGTGTTAACCGTGGTGGAAAGTGCTGAACCCGGTATCATAAGTAAAATATACGTACTTCGCCCGATATTACTGACTGCCAGTGGAAGTTCACCCATTCGTTCGATAAAAATAAAAAACATGAACCAGGTGGAAATGGATATAAAATACTGGAACATGATAAAAATGGACAAATTCAGGATATTCAAAAGGATTTTTAATTCCACTCTGTTGAATTCGAAGAGTCCGTACTTCTTCATATCCGTTTTGTATATTGTGTGCCACACTAGGTAAACCAATGTGACTGCTTCTGCAATAACCGATGAAATCCCTGCACCTGTAATACCCATTGCCGGAAACCCAAAATGACCGAATATCAGGGCATAATCAAAAATAACATTGGTAATGGCCATTAAAATGGCAGAAGTAGTAAGAATACGTGTTTGAGTAATACCAACATAAAGCCCCCTGAAAATCACATTCAGGAACGAGAAGAAGAACCCGTATATGCGCCAGTCCATATATTCAATTGATGCTTTGTACACATGCTCCGAACTGACAAGAAGCTTCATGATGTGAGGAACTCCTTTAACTGACAACCCAAAAATAACTGCACTAATCAGAAAATTGAAGATAAGGCTGTTGTTGAATATAGGACCGATTTGCTTATAGTTTTTCTCTCCATTACGCCTTCCGATCAGAATCTGGGCTCCCTGGCTAAAACCAAACCCAATCATGTAAATGGCAAAGTAAAATACTCCACCAATGGCAGAGGCTCCTAATTCTACTTCTCCCACACGACCCAGGAAAGCCGTATTGGTGACATTGATGATATTCTGTGCCAGCAGGGTCAGAAAGATCGGATAGGTAACTTTGAATATGTTTTTGTTGGAAGTCAAAAGATGTACTGTTTACTGATTTTTGCAAAAGTACAAAAATGGAGTGATAAACCGACAGTATAGAATCGAAAGAGTTCTCAATCTTATATTTTTTTTACTGCATTCGTTTACCTCTGTAAATAGACGTAACATTCAAAGTACATTTCTGCTTTGGAGAGTAAATTGTAGGTTTAGGAATTAAAAATAAAAAATTTAGTTTATAATTTACGGTGAAGTTACAAAGGAGGCTGTCTAAATCGACCGATAAGAAACAGGAGGTACTTTAAATGGGTAGCAACAAGAAATGGAAGTGAATTATTGATAGGTCAAAAGCTCAATAAAAGTTGATTGATATAAAAACCAGGATTATACAGGGACCCGAATTATTGGTTGTGGAGTCATTTTAAAAGCAGTTTAGCAGGGTGCTAATCCGCATTTATCGAAAATATCATGTTCCAGATGAGAAACTTCTTCAGGAGTAAGTTTATTGATTTCATTTCCGCCCAGCAATATATATTTAGCTTCGTTTAGTACAGGTATGTCTTCGGGGTGAGTACTCATGTATTCTTCCCACATCTCCTTGAGTATGAGATTGGGATTTAGTACGTAATTAATGAAATCATCATTAACCAGAAGGCTTAGCAAACGTTTATTAGTAGTTGAATTCACGAAGTTGCGTTTTATTTATACTAAAGACGCAAATTCATATTGAGTTGTACTCAATGAATCAATTATTTAATTAATTAAACTGCGCAAGAACGCATTTTGGAAATTCCACGGTGAATAAGATTGCGGACAGACTGGTAATTCATATCCATTAACATGCATATCTCTTCGTATTTTTTTTCTTCGATATAGTATAAAACGATTGCTTTACGTTGACGTGGAGATAATTGGTCCAGTATTTTAGTGACGAAGACATTGTTCAACATCTCTTTTTCATTTTCGATATAATCTTTTTCTATGTTGTCACCCGAAACAACGTCCAGTTCTTCAACTGCCACATCTGAAAGGTTTACCCGTTTCCGGCTTTCATCACACAATTTATTTTTAAGGGATATAATGATATATGATTTGAAATTGGCAACCGTATCCAGTTCTGTCCTTTTGTTATAGATTTTAATAAAAACATCCTGAATACAGTCTTTAAGTAACTCTACATCCGTGGTCAGTTTACATCCGTAATTATAGAGTAGATTGACATGCATGTTATACAGCTTTGAAAATGCAGCTGTATCGCCGTTAATAAAATTGCCGAGTAATTCGGATGTTTGAACATCAGTATTTAAATAAGGTGATTTAAGCGAGTATGAATTTTCCATCACGGTATTGTATAAATTGGTTACTAATTTCTATGCAACAAAAATACAGGGTTGCAGTCTGAAGTTGTTGGAAATTCTGATTTGTATATGGTAAAAATAGGTAACATGCTTTAGAACATATTTTAGTGTTAATATCAAATATGTCTAAATATTAAATGCCGGAACAACCTTTCAGCTGTTCCGGCATTTAAATAAAAGTGCCTATTAATAAACGGATTCTATTATAGTCTTTGAATCCAGTATGCTCCGTTTCCTGCTCTATCTGCACTTAGGTTGAATACCTGATTGCCCGGAATCGACTTATTCAAAAGTGTTGTCAATCCTGTCTTGCCATCAATATACTTAAGTTGATATTTTCCTGCTTCAAGTTGAATAGGAATTTCTGATTTTGATTGGGTGAAAATGATATTTCCAATACCAGATTTTACCAACATCTTGTAATTACCGGTTTTTACCTCTTTTACTTCCATTTGTGCAGCTGCTTTTAAGAACTCAACTTCTTTGACCATCAACGAAGGGCATGACCCACCTGCCATCAATACTGCCCATGCCATGTCGGGATAATTTTCTGTATTATAGGTTACAGCTTTACCCGGGAATTTAGTCCGATATTCAATAACTGCTTTATAGGCTTCATTGAAAGTAACCTTGCCAACTTTCATTAAACGGGCATGCTGACGTGGTGCTAAATTAAGTCCACCAAGGGGCGCATAGACAGTTCCATCGTTTTTGTAATGCCAGTACCGAATGTCAATGATATCAACAATAGCAGCCCTCTTAGGATCATTCAGGATAGAATCCTGCACATCTTTGGTGGTACTTAATGCTATGGTTGCTTTTTTCCCTGTTTCAGTTTCCCATTCACCAATTACATCCAGCCAATACTTAACGAACTTTAGTGGTCCTGTAAATTCAGCACTGATAAGTTGCACTACATTTTTATTGTCTGCAAAATTATTCAGGCATTGACGGATGTAAGTCCGGTAATATTGTTTGCGTACAGGATTTGAAATGTCGTAAAACATATCTGCCCTGAAAATACGTTTATCCCCTGCGAAGTTTACAGGCTCCGGAAATCCGAGGTCATTGATGTTATTTGCCGAACGCCATGGACAATCCACCCAGTGAGCACCTGCTTCTATGATATTATGTTGGAAAAAGTTTTCATGGAACAGGAGTAACCCTTTCTTTTGACCTTTGTCGGCAAATTCCTTCAATCGATACCAGTACCAGGCATTCGGACGATTTAAGTCGTATTTTGATAATCCATCCCAGGCTGTCCCTTCACCGCTACGGCCAAAAGGTTGTTCATAAAACGGTGCCCAGACATCCCCATCACGTCGACGTATTCTCTCATGATCATCACGGCGGCGATCGGTCCATAGCCCGTAGTTATGATCCAGAATTGCAATTCCATTTGCATCCATGGAGGATACCACTGAATCAATCCGATCGGTAAGTCCGAAGCCTTCACGTCCCGGAACAAACCTTGTTACATGAGGTCTGGTTAAGTTTGAATTTATATAGTTTGGTTTCAGTTTACCGTTCCACCACTGAACATCAAGTTTGCTGCCGGTGATTAATGCACCATCACATACAAGTCGTCCATCTTCGATGGAAATGGTTGGTATATATGCATTCACTTTCATGGGTTTGCTTTTCAACTCACTGGTTGTCATCAGGTCTGAATGAGCAATAGAAGGGGTAAAGGTGGCTTGTTCAATCCAATTTTCGAGTGTCAACAATGGAATATACGATTCTTTTACCATTTCAGCAGCCACTTCTACAGAAGGGCTACTGGAAGCATCTGTATTTTTTGGTAAGACACGTCCGCGTGCCGACACATCCTGATTTAATCGCTTGGTCAATTGATAATAATACAAGCTTCGGGGTTGAACGTGATTATTCGATTCTGCCCATTCACCATCCCCTGAAAATTGTGCCCAACACCCGTAAGCCCTGTTGGGTGCATCCTTTGACGGAGAATAACATTCAATTTCGGAAGCCGTACATTGCCAGAATAAACTGTTTGCTGTTCCCCAACCGGCACCATTCTTGCCTTGTCCCAGGTTTTTAAAAGTAAGGTTGTTCCCATCGATATCTACGACATCAAACAATAATCCGCAAGCCCAGGCATCAATGGCTCCGCTGAATCCTAATGCCCTTTTAGCTGCACATTGTACAAAAGCATTCGGTCCGGGAGCACAATATCCCGCAGCAAAATCATTTATTCCATCTTCCGAATAACACCGTTGGAATAAGTTCTGCTGTCCCATGGTATAAAATGTAATCCGGCGTAATCCTCCTGTTTCAGAAACAGGTGCTTTCGAAATACAATCTTCCACGGTGATTTGCGAAGATGTTGGTTGAAGGAAAACAGCATTCCCTGCAAAGTGCGTAAAATTAATCTGACGAACCCAGCAATTTTCAGCATTTTCTATCGAGACTCCTGTCCAGCAATGATCTTCATCTTTTGGATATTGTTTGTTGTAATCGGATGTCATGGTCAGATTTTCAACCCCTGAATCCGAAATGCGTCCGTCCCATTTGTAACTAACTACCGTAGCACCACCAAATTGAGGATCGATAGCTGCTGTCAGTGGAGCATTTATGGTTATCGTATTTCCTTCAACAGCAGCAATTGTCCTGTCCCAGGCAACATCCATATCACCCGGTTTCCAGCCTAAAGCACTGATACCACCGCCAAAAATGTCACACCCGATTGAAGCAATCCATTCTTTTGATGACAAACGAACAATTTTTAATCTGTCTCCAACTTTTATTTTACCGGCAGAAGTCAGCTCAAGTTTTAGTTGGTTAACCGGAACATAGGTTGAAACCAGTTTCAGTGAATCTTTGATCAACTGATTATTTATGCCTTCTATGTGCAGTAAAGCACTTCGATCTACCCCATGTTTCAGTAGAATGGTTTCATGTTTATCACTGCCTCGTAATACCACACCTGAAACCTGTATCCAGAGACTTTTGTCCAGGTTGAATACTCCTTTATCCAGTAATACGGCTCCACGGAATCCTTTCTTGTCAGCTTTTAATGCAGAAACATAGTTGATAGCACGCTGTATAATTTCCGAAGCATCGCCTTCTATATGAGGTACGAAAATTATATTTTTAAAATCAGGAATATCCTGTTCCGAGCTTTTGTATCCACAGTATGAAAAGTCAAGAATCCTGTTTCCTTTGGGATCCTGCGAATAAGTTATGACATTTTTTTTTACCTGCAATGCAAAAGACTGGGCAGTAACAGGCGCCACATATCCAAGACATACCATGCAAAGAAAAATCCCTGTATTTTTAATAATACTCATTTGATAAATGTTTTATTGAATGGATTAAACTGTAAGCTAAAACATACCGGTTAATCAGCAATTAGAGCAAGCTCTTCCTTTTTGCCAGTGTGTCATGATTGTTCTTTTCATCTTTCCAGTTTACTTTTGTTTTGGTATTGATCCCATTGATATACTTTTCGATATTGGTATATCCATCCCCGTTACAATCTTTTACTGCATCAGTAGGATCATTCGGGTTAAGACCATTTGCTTTTTCCCAGGCATCAGGCATACCGTCATGATCCGAATCCAGATAAGGCTTTCCATTGTATTCAGGAAGTCCTCCCACCTGACGGATATCAGTGATAATTCCTTTTTTGTAGGAATCAGCAGGTAAACGTCGTTTTACATATTTGGGGATAAATTCAGGAGCATTTTTTACGTAAATTGCTTTTCCGGTAATAACCGTTTTAATGACCCGAGTATCGACAGCATCACGTTTTGGAAAATTAGCTCCAACGTTTTCTAACACCGATTTGTATGCTTGTTCTGCACTGATTACGGTTACATTCGGCATTACAAAAGGTTTATCAACTCTGATTTTCGGTAAGTAATCTCCAACCTGATGTTGTTCCGATAATTGAACCCCACCGTCCCAGTTATTCTTGGTTACTTTTTCATTTCCTTCAACTATATTTCCCGAAACATAAGCTTGTCCAAATGTAACCGGTTTGCTTGTGTCTCTTCCTGCTTCAGGTTTTAGTATCCGGTAGGATATTGGTTTATCCAATGGTGTAATAGGTCCCGGCTTGAAATAATTATTTATAATATTGAACTGGCTGTTATAGTCACCGCCATCTACCGAACGATTCCACCAGTTAAAAATAACATTGTTGACGAAATTAAATCCTTCATCCATTCCAACTGAACAATTACGGCTGATATTTGATGCATACAGGTTACGGGTAAACATACAGTTGTGTCCACCACAGGTTGATCCAAAGGCATGATTATAGGTATCCATTGCTTCGGAGAATATCGAATTCTGAATGGTGACATTGACAGTAGGAAGTTTTAACCCTTTTCCGTTTTGCCCACGATCATATACATGGCGATAGATGGACATATTTTCATCCAGTCCCCAGCTGGCAGAGCAGTGGTCAATTATGATATTGCCCATGGGGTTTCCTCCGATGGCATCATCCCTGAATGCAACATCCTGAGCCCCCCTTCGAAAGCGAAGGTGACGCATTATTACATCGTGGGTATCAATTAAAAAAGATGCTCCGGTAACACATATACCATCTCCCGGAGCAGTTTGTCCTGCAATTGTCACATAAGGTGCTCTGACGTGAATAGGTGTGGATATCCGGATTATGCCTGAGACATTAAAAACTATAATTCTGGCACCTCCAGTTTCACATGCTTCCCGGAATGAACCAGGGCCGAAATCAGCCAGTGAGGTTACTTCTATTACTTTTCCTCCACGACCACCGGCAGTATATTCACCACCTCCTTCTGCACCCGGGAAAGCAGGAATCACAGCTTTTAATAAATCTTCAGGTTTTGATGCCCATGGTTTATAAGGACGACCTGATTTGTCCTCCTTCATTACTATCGGTAGCGCTTTTTCCCAAGCAACATCCGATTTCATCTCACACTCTTTGGTCTGACGGGCGGCTCTTGTCTTTACTGAGTCCGGGATTATTGGGTATTGAGCCATTACAGGCACTACTGAAACAGTTAATACCAATAATGATAAAACTTTGTTGAATTGATTTCTTTTCATTCGAATATATTTATATCCTTAAAACGAATAAGAGACCCTTTTGTAATCAGATAAATCACTTTTTTCTGTATTTACTTATATATTCGGTAGGTGTCTGGTCATATTTTTTCCTGAAACACTTGCCATAATAACCCGATTCTTTAAATCCGACAGCAAATGCCACCTCCGAAATAGTCATATCGGTATTCTTAAGCAATTCAATTGACTTGGTAAGTCGAATTTCCTTGATCGTATCAACAGGAGCCAAACCGGTAAGACTCTTTAGTTTCTTGAAAAATGCCGACCGGCTCAATCCAATATTGTCGGCAATGGTATCAATATTGAAATCACTGTTGTCGATATTTTCTTCAATAACCTCATGAATCTTATCGAGGAATTGAATATCTTTTTTCATCAGGTAGTTTTCGTACGAGTCATTGTTTTCAGGTATTTCTGTTTTTTCCTGTTTCCATATTTTATCCCTGAATACTTTTCTGTCACTTAACAATTGTTCAATACGCGCTATAAGGTATTCCTTGTTAAACGGTTTTGTAATATAAGCATTGGCTCCCATGCTAATGGCTTTTATCTTATCCTCATCGTCATTTTTAGCCGTCAGGATTATGACAGGGATATGGCTGATCTGGAAGTCGTTGCGAATATGTTGCAACATCTCCGTTCCAGTCATTTCTGGCATCATTTGATCGGTTACAACAATGTCGGGATGATATAGATTCACTTTTTTAAGTCCTTCCACTCCGTTTCCGGCTATGTAAACCTTATATCTGTCTTCCAGTTGCATCTTAAGCAAATTGCATAAATCTTTATTATCCTCTACTACTAACAAAGTAGGCAATGCATTTTTATTTTCTGTTGTTTCTTTCAATAATATATCGTCTGATTCAGCCTCAACTTCCCCCTCTGATATTTCATTGACAGTATCATTTTCATAAAAGTTTACTTCTGACGGATTATAATGATCTTTTCCCAGTATTAATTCAACTGTAAATACCGTACCTATTTCAGGTTTGCTTTCTGCACTTATGCTGCCATGGTGTAAGTTGACAATCTCTTTTGAAAGTGCTAAGCCAATGCCTGTACCCGGATAATAGGTATTCTTTGAATTCTCGCCCTGGAAGAAACGTTCAAATATCTCAGCAATTTTATTTTGCGGAATGCCAATACCGGTATCCTCTACCTTCACGAAACAGCGTAATCCGTCATCCGTTAATCCGGACGTTACCAATATACTTCCACCTTTTTGAGTAAATTTAAAGGCATTTGAAAGAATATTCCGAATAACTATTTCAAGTTTTTCTTTATCTCCCCAAATAAATATATCATCGTCAAAAAAATGGAAAGTAAAGCTGATTTCCTTTTCTTCAGACATTATGCTGAATTCTTTATGAAAAGAATCAACCAGGTCATTCAGGTTTAACTGTGAAACATGCAGGATCATTTTCCCGTTCTGAATCTTGCGGAAATCAAGAATCTGATTAACCAGTTGAAGCATTTGACTGGCATTTTTTTCAATCATTGATACGTATTGAAGTCCTTTTTCGGTAAGTTGTTGTTTCTGCTTTAATTCCTGAATTGGACCCATGATAAGTGTCAACGGGGTTCGCAATTCATGAGATATATTTGTGAAGAATTTGATTTTAAGCTCAGACACCCGTTGTTCCACATAAATATCATTCCGCATTTTTATGTAAAATAGTACTCCCCGTATCAGATAATATACCAGAATTAGTGTGAGAATAAAATAGATTGTATACGCCCACCATGTTTGCCACCAGGGAGGTAAAATGATAATTTCCAATATTCTTTCCGATCGCAGTGATGGATTTGCCTCGTCAATAGTTTGAACTATGAAATGATATTTTCCCGGTGGAATATTTGGATACGATGCAATACGGTTTTTCCCGTTAAAGTGCCATTCCTCTTCAAATCCTTCCAGAATATATTTATAGGATACCCGGTTTTGATTGTAGAAATTTAAAGCTGCAAATTCAATAACAAAGGTTGATTGGTTGTGATCGAGTGTAATGGACCTGGCATAGCGGATCGATTCTTTGGCTATCGAATTCCCTTTTAAGCTTTTTAATTCATGGTTTGATAATAGAAAGTCGACAATGAAAGTTTTATAATCTGAATTATATGTTTCTATTTTTTGAGGGTTAAATGATAAGATTCCCATTCGGCTCCCAAACCATAAATCACCGGATTGACATTTAAGGGCACTCTCCTGTTCCATCTGGACACTCTGGAAACCATCATACCGGTCGAAATTCCGGCATGTTTCCTTTGCCTTGTCAAAACGTGCCAATCCATTTTCCGAAACCAGCCACAGTGCATTATCATTGTCTTCAATAATCGAGACGATTACATTTGCACTTAGTCCCTCCTTCAGGCTGTAGGATTTAAATACAGGATGCTTTGTAGCTTTATCGTAACTCTCAAGTTTATTCAACCCTCCACCAAAAACACTGATCCATATTTGAGAGGATGCATCTTTAAATAAGACATAAATATCATTATCAGCGATGTTTGATGCTGAAGTATCCGATCGGTAAATCTCAAAATCAATTTGATTCGGATTCTTAAAATGGCTGTCAAAAGAAATCAGACCATCGCTTGTTCCAACCCAGATACGACCGTTTTTATCCTCGGTTATATTCCGGATTTCCATGTACAAGCCGTACTTTGGATAATGCTCGAAACTATTAAATTTACTTTTAAAGGATGTTTTTCCCTTTTCGATGGTCAGAAGGTTTAGTCCTCCTCCAAACAATCCGATCCATATCCGGTTGCTGCTGTCTTCAAAAGTATAGTAAATGTCATTCCCGCTAATGGATTGTGGATTTTTTTCATCGTAAACATACCGGGTTAAACTGTACCCTGTAGGACTTTTGCTGTTCAGTTCAGCCTTGACAAGTCCATTTCCTTTCGTTGAAAACCAGATATTGCCTTTCCTGTCTTCCATAATATGATACACATTTCCAATAAAATCGCTCTTCTTTGAAAAAATGTGTTTCACTTTTCGGTTCCGGTCAAGTTGATATACTTCACCCTGACGGTTTGCAACCCAGATATCTCCATTCCTGGTTTGATTCATTGTCTTAATGGCAATATCGGTACTTGCAGGATTCGTAGAAGGTAAATGGAACAGGTTAAATTGTTGTTTTGGAAAAATGATTTTAAAAAGACCATTTGTTGTTGAAGATAGCCAGAGAATATTATCTTTATCCAGCAACAAATCGAAAAATATCTTTTTATTTCCGTTTAAAGTCAACTCAGGTTGGTTGTTCAATAGTTCCATTGAAGCCGTTGTCCTGTCAAACCATGTCACATCTCCGGAAGTTGTCAGAAAAAACATGCCTTGATCCTTGCCATCCTGATACTTTAGTGTTTTATTTACATTTCCCGACGGGAGAACATATTTTTTTACGAATTTATTAAACGGGTCGTAATATACCAGGGAAGTTTGGTTTATCTCAAACCAGATTTTATCGTAACTGTCAAAATAAGAATTTGTAACTACATCGTTACCTGATAAGGAAATGACTTTTATTAAACCGCCAGTGCGGTCATCATACTCAAAAATACCTTTATTCCGAATTGAAATATACAAATTTTTGCCGTTATTACTAACCATGTTTTGTATCTCACTGCCTTTGATTAAGGACCTTTTTGATACATTACCATTAATAAAATCCACTTTGTAGATATCACCAAAACTATCGCCTAACCAGAGTATTCTGCCCAATGTATAAGCACATGTAAATTCACGGCTGGCATCAAGTCCTATTTTCCGAAGCACGTAGTTCCAGGGTTTTGATTTCAATATATTCCCTTTCTGACAGGAAATTATCTTGAAATCCAATCCAATCCAGTTAATATAGGTTGAATCTTCAATGAGCAGGTTATTCGTCAGTTTATGTTCCCGTTTGCTTTGTGAATCATACAGCAGCGAAACATCCAGACTTCCGTTGCCTTTCGAAACAGCCTTTAGTAAATCTTTATTTTTGGTGAGTAGTAATAAGTCTCCTTTCTCCGTTTTTTGAATCTTTATGATCTTTGGGCTGACAGAATACTTCTTTTTTATCACATTAAAAACGTCATAGAAAAGTTCATTCCGTTTATCAAATAAATATAATTTATGGTCAATGGTTTTTATCCACAGGTTTCCGTCTTTTGCTTCAACAATTAGTTGCAATTTAAGGGGAGGAATATCCGTATTGTAGTCGTCTCTGTTGTTATAACTTTTGAACTTTACACCATCAAAACTGGTAAGGCCATACCAGGTACCAAACCACATAAATCCGTCAGCATCTTTTAATGAGTAAAAAACAGTGTTGTGCAGCAATCCATTCTCAGTCGTGTAGTTTTGGACAATCATATTTTTAGTGCAAAAACCTGATTGTATAAGTAGAAAAAGTAAAAGAATAGGAAGTAGTAACTTCTTCATGGCTAAATAAATATCTTTTTATGAAACTGGGAAACCACATTAATTGAAATGTATAAGCCCGATTTATTCTAAATGATAAAACATTAAATGATTATCCGCGAAACATCCCAAACCATAAATATTGTATTTAACTATAGGTGGTGACGAAATCAAAGAAGAAATAATCTGTGTAAATCAATGTTATCAGTGGACGAACTCTTTTATCCTTTTTATTTTTAATTTCATTTATTGAAAATTAATCTGTGTAAATTAGCGCCTTTAGAACATAATGCGGATAATCATAAAACCTTAAATTGTGGGCCTTTATTTTCGTAAAGCGTAATTTTAAAATGTCTGAATTGTTTGATTCTGATATACAAATATATAAAACTAATTGTAATTAAACAATTAGTTTTATAAGTAGCTTTGAATTAGTCTTGTAAAGTTATGCAAATGCCTGGTTCCTTAGAATATTTTCACCCACGGGTTATCGCTTCGAAAAGGTACTGCCGGTAATCCTTCTTTATTGGTAAAGTTTGACATGGCTGCTTCATTCCAGGCAAACCGAACAGCTACAGGCTTTTTTACAGTAGGCGAAGATACGATTATTTTATCCCCACTGATTTCAGCATTAGCCTCTACGAATTTACCATCACTGCCTGCTATGGTGAACCACTCGAGGGGTTTGCCATTCCGGCTGACTAATTCGCTGCCGGTATTGGTGAAGGTTATCTCAATTTTATCGTTGTTTATTTTTAGTCGTTTAAAGGTAGGACCTGAACAAATAAGGTCTTTGAAACCGTATACTTTGTTCAAAGCAATAAGACTCAACCGTCGTCCTACTTCCCATTTATACCCCGGATGAATGTCCACCAGGCTATCCACCAGGTCGGTAATTGTGATCATGCCGGTATTCGGCAGGGTAAGTGCCAGGCTTTGCGCTTCCCACATTTCAGGAAGGTTTTCGGGCGTATGTGGTCGAACATCTTTGGCTATTGAATAACCATACGGGGCAATCTGTACAAAATAAAATGGCATTTCTGTATTTCCCCAGTCACTACGCCAGCTTTCAATCAGGGTCTTGAACTTGTAAGCATACCGTATGTTTTCATTCAGGAAGCAGTTCGACTCGCCCTGATACCAAAGGAATCCTCTGATAGCAAATGGAATCAGTGGACGGATCATGGTGTTATAAAACTTCCCGGGATCTCCTTTATCATTAGAAAGTGGTTCAAGTACTTTCCCGTCTTTCATTTTCGGGGATATTTCCAGCTTGCTTGCTTCAATCCATGGTTCTATACGGCTTCCGGGAACTGCTGAAGAGATCATTCCGATTGGAATATGTAACTTCTGATACAATTCTTTGGCATAAAAATAACCCACTGCCGAAAAATCACGTAATGCCGTGCCACTTGCAACGTCCCAACCACCATGGGTGGAATCGGGTGACATAAATTTCCTTTTTACCAGAAAAATTCGAATGTTTGAATTGTTTGCTGTCGCCAGATCATCTTCTGCCGGCTTTTTCCCTTTTACTGTTGGCTGGATCTTGCTGTTTTTGCGCATGCTGTATTCCATGTTCGATTGTCCCGAACATAGCCATACTTCACCCACCAGGATGTTTTTCAGTTTTATTGTGTTGGTTCCTGAAATTGTCATATCACGGGGTAGCTCAGAAGCTACCATGGGATTGAGCTTTACTTCCCATTTTCCTGAGTCACTGGCAAAAGTTTCTTTGTGTTGTGCGCCAAATACCACTGTTATTTTCTCTCCCGGTGCTGCTGTACCCCAGATAGGTACTGATTCTAAACGCTGCAGGATCATATTGTGCCCGATAATCTTCGGAAGTATTATTTCTGCCGACAGATTAGAAAAGACACTCAGCAAAATACTTAATGTCAGGAATGAAATTCTTTTAAAGTACATATATTTTTGATTTAAACCTTTTTTTATAAGTAGTGATAATGATAAACAACAATATAAAATAAATCCGGACAATCTTTTATTTTTTCTTTTCTCCGAATTCAGTCTGTTGCCGTTCCACTTCGATCAATACTTTCTGTTTTTCTTTTTCCGACAACTTTATCTTATTCGATTCAGATTTTTCAGTATTAATCCCTGAAACCCTTTGTTGTTCAAGGAAACAAAATGGTAACGCAGCCGGTATGCTTTCAAATTCAAGCTCTGCAGATGTTGGTGCCTGTGTTCCTTCGAATCGGACATGTGCTTTGACTTTTATCTTTCCAGCCTTTTTGGTTGATCGTACCAGTAATGGTGCAGATCCGAATTCCACTGCCCTTGGATTGGCTCCTATCCGTTCATCGCCGATAATTTCACCTTCACCTTCCACGGTGAAAACTATATCTTCCTTTGCCAGTCGACGTACATTGCCATTGTCATCTGTGATTTCTGCAACTACCACTATAAAGTCGGAACCATCCGCCACAAGTGCCTGTTTCTGGCTATCTGCTGTCAGGCGTATCTTTGTCGAACGGCGTGAAGGCATCTTCTTTTCGGAACATACCACTTTTCCATTAATGATACCTTCGGCAAGTATACTCACTTTCTGCCATTTTTTCTCAACATACGAATACTCGCGGGCCTCCCAGAAGTCAAACACTTTTTCAAACGTAACGGGTGCATAGGGGATATGTCCTTTTTCATGCACTACAGGTTTTGTTACGCTTTTTCCTTCGTAAGCAGTCAGCCTTACCGAATCACAGTTACTGAAAACCACGACTGCTGCTTCCGAAAAGGGAGTCATTTCATTTGCAATATAAACCATGGGGCCATCGTCGGCTATCGAATGTTTGACGGATGGATCTACCTGGCTTTTAAACATGTAATAGGCATATTTTGGCTGACGGAATGCATCAAATATGCCACCCCAATAGGGATCGGGATGGTATCCACGTTGATGGTCGAAAGGATGCCACTGCGCACCACCGATAAACTGTCCGGTAGTATGAAACATGGCGTCGTACGACTGTGCCAGTGACAAAGCCTGTACAATTTGTGGTCGTTCTCCCCAGCTGCGGCTTGCACGGTTGTTGTTGTTATGGGCATACCAGTCATCCACATTTTCACCAAATTCACGGGTGAAGATGCTCTGTTTAGCTTTTCCTTCATCTGTTGGCCAGCCGTAAACCACATCGTAGTTGTCGGCAACTCCTTCGGAATGTAAATCGGCTGCAGCTGCAGGGGCACCCGGATATGGAAATTCGTCACGGGTAATTTTCAGTGAATTTATAGAAAAGTTGAGTGGATACCTTGTTTCATTTAAAATGGGTTCCCACATCAATACCGATGTATGGTTCCGGTCCCGGCGAATCAGGTTTCTGGTATTTTCATAAACCAGCTGTTCGAAGTTGGGATCTTTATTCCAGTATTGCCAGCCGGGAGTGGCTACAATGATAAACAATCCCAGTTCATCGCAGGCATCCATAAAAGCCGGATCCTGTGGGTAATGGGCTGTGCGGATAATGGTGCAACCTGCATCGCGCAATCGTTTGGCATCCCGCCATTGCTGTGAATTGGGAAGCGCATTGCCTACATAGGCAAAATCCTGATGACGGTTGGCTCCAATCAATTGTCCGTAAGGTTTCCCGTTCAGATAGAAACCATCTTTCCCTCGGAACTCGGCTTTACGGATTCCTATACGGGTGGTTCCTCCATCGAGTGTCTTTTTTCCATTTTTTACCAACGAATTGACCCTGTATAAATAGGGTGCATCCGGTGACCATAGATGCGGATTAAGTACCAATGCTTGTTGGTTGACTGTTTTTGATTCACCGGGTTTTAGAGAAATAGTCGAACTTATTTTTTTGATAACAGTTCCCACAGCATCAGTCAAAGTAGTTTCCATTGTCAGGTTTTCCGTTTTCTTTCCACTGTTTTTTACTTCCGTATTTACAAAAACCTGTGCGCTTTTATCGCTGATGGCATTAAAATGGACAAATACACCTCCTCCTGCTGTTTTCCCGGATTCCAGGGCATCGGTTATGGCAACCTGATTTTTGCAAATCATCCATACATCGCGGTATATGCCACCGTGATAGGCAAAGTCAAGGGTATATTCAGGTTTTCCGGGAGGATATGTCTTGTCGTCGCTGTTATCTGTCATGACGGACAACAGGCAGGTATCACCGGCCTGGATTCCTTGTCCGGTAAGCGAAATAGTAACAGGCAGGTAGCCACCCAAATGTTCTTTTACTAATTTTCCATTCAGATATAAGTTCTGTTTGCCCATAATGGCTTCAAAATGGATGGATATATCTTTTCCTTTTGCCTCTGCAGGCACTACAAAATGCTTGCGGTACCAGGCAATTCCCTGGTAATTCCGGCATCCGCTCGCTTCGGCCGGCATCAATTCCACGGTATGTGGCGTTGACACCACTTCCCACTGCGAATCGTCGAAACCGGTTGTTGCGGCATTCTTCACATCACCCCTGAAAAACCGCCAGCCCGGATTGAAGTTATATACCTGACGTCCGCTTCCCGAAAGCCCGATAAAACCCGCCACGGATGTTTCTGTGGCTGCAAAACCTGATATAGGCAGGATAAACAGGAATATGACTGATAGTATGTTTTTTATTTTCATCGTTATGTATTATTTTTAATTTTCTGAATTCGATCCTTGGGTAATACTAAATGGCATGATAATTCCGTTATACCTTAAATGTCGGAAGTATTATTTTTCGAAATATCAGTCTTTTTCCTTCCGTTTCTTACTTGTTTTCTCATTACCATCCTATGTAAAGAAAACGTTTTTTTTTTGTCCCGGGTACTTTTTTTATTAGATTTTTCAACCACCTCTTTTACATCTGTTCTAGGTTGTCCCATAGATATCCCATAGATATCCCATAGATATCCCATAGATATCCCATAGATATCCCACCTATAACCCATATCATATATAATATGGGATATCTAAGTAATAAGGATAAGTTATCGAATAAATAAGTAATAAATATCAGTGAAAGCGTGTAAAACAAGTGGCATGAAAACTATTCATTACGATTAACAACGATTTTTCTTAAAATTGTAACTACTGATTTATTTCTTATTTTCCAACAACAACATAATATCTTTCTTTCTGCTCTCCGGCAAAACAATCAGGTTTATCACTTTCCCATCTTTTAATTCAGCTTCCACCGTAGTATTTTTCGGGGCATGAAGCTTGAAATGGACGTTCCATTCCATTGGCCATGCCGGGAAAAGGATAATTTTACCAGCATCGGTAGTTTGCAAAAGCATTTCCTGCATTCCAATCATGCCGCTACCACCCCAATTATGATCGGGTGCCCAGTCGAAGCCGGGACCCCAGAAAGCCGGGAAGCGGAAGGGTCCGTTTGCCAGTTTAAGCAGCGACAACCGTTTGGCTTCTTCCCTTAGCCCCAGGCAGGCAGCAAAGATATTATCCTGCTTCCACCCGATATGGCTGCGGAACTTCTGTACATCCGGATCGTAAAGATACGTATTTCTTGCAAGTTGCAGGCTGTCTTTGCCTACTCCATATATCCGCCATGGAAAAACCGGGTAGAGTTGAGGAGCCTCGGTATTATTTACCCGTTCCCAGGTCTTTGCCGGTGAAATCATGGTGTACCCGTTTATTTCACGCAAGGGAATATCCGGTATTGTTTTGAGTATAGAATCTTTATACCCCATGGTTTTCAGCACAGTGCGCAAAGCGGCAATGGTACTTGCCGGATTATAGGCCATTTTATAGGTTTCGCAGCCTGAAGCAGGAAATAGAATGAGATGCCCTTCAGCATCCAGGGCTTTTCGTCCCCGATGGAGTGCCAGATACCGGTAGTGCTCATCGAAGAATGTAACGGCACTTTCAATCAACGGGTAATACCGGGTGATGTCTGCGTTGTTATAATTCCGCGTTTCAAGTATCATTTGGCAGAATTCAAGGACAGTATCCCATTCGTATTCTAGCCATGCATTATATTCCACACCTTTATTGAAATAATCGGGGCGTTTCCATCCATACTCACTTGGATTGGGCAGACCAAAATTCTCAATCTGTTCGGAAAAACAACCTCCCTTATGTCCCCAGTATACCTGAGAACGTAATTCAGCATTTTTAAGCAACTTGTTGTAGAAATCAAACTGGGCAGGCATCATGTCGAAATCACCGCTCTTCAGCATGGGCCAGTAAACAAGCCGCTGGTTTTGTGCTGTAAAAGTTCCACCTCCCCATTTGCGGTAATCGGGGGTGAAGGCCTGTGCGGAATCAACAAGGGAAGGATCGAACGTAAACAGGCCGCCGTTAAACCTGGTGGGTGAAGTCCCGTAGGCGTCACACCCGAGCATATAGCGGAACAGCGTATAATTATAGGAAAGTTTGGTTGCTTCACCGGATGCCTGAATAAAACTGCGTTGCCAGAATGCACTCCACCAGGCAGTGGTTTGTTTACGATCCGTTTTAGGTGAAATGGAAGAAATGACTTTTTCCAGTCCTTCTTCCCAGGTATGTGTTTCTCTGGTTTGTCCTGAAAATAAGGCAATGCTAAAGTCTTGTTTTGTAAATGGTTTTATACTTTCAAATACCCAGGCTTTGTAATCTGTAGCGCCATATTTTCCGTTTTCAGTATTTTTAAACTGAAGATTATCACCCCAGGCACGGCCTCCTGATGTCAGATTTGCCAATGGATTCATCAGTTGTGACTTTACGCTTTCCATACCTTGTTGGGCAACAGCAATGTCAAACACTGTTGAGAAAGGATTACGATGGAAGAATGTAACCGCATTTCCTGAAGCTGAAACAGAATCACGTGTTACCTGTAACCCTTTTGGCGGTGCCCACTTATAAGAGTTCTGTTGCCCTTCGCCTTTCCGGATAAGCCTGTCCTTATACCGCCAGTTTTCATAGCGGATTTCAGAAGATACGGGTTGTTTGCTCTTAATTTCGATATGCACAACGGGATGAAATACATCCACCCACAGTTGCACGGAAGTGCCATTGGCCGATATTTCTACATACCCGTCGTTGAGAATTAATTCCTGCCGGAAGTTGACAGGTTTAAGAAACGGGTTGGGGGAGAGTCGGACACGAAACCTTCCCTGTTTGAGCAATGTGTTGTTCTCATCAAAGGTACCACTGCGACTGACATAGAAAAATAGATCACCATTTTCCACCCAAACGTTCAATCCAATATCGCCTCCGCCACAAGGCATTGATTCGGAAGAATTATGTGATGGGGATGTCCATACCAGATTGTTTTCTTTTGCAAAAAGGGGAGTAAAGGATAGGATAAACAGGAATATGAGCATACATGTTGCCTGCAACCTCCATCCACAAAGAAAGAGGTTAAACTTCTTCCATGATGAGAAGAAACCTGAACGTGTAAATGCGTTTTTATTCATAGACGAAACTATTCTTATATTCTCCGGGGAGGTTAATTGGAAATAAATATTGTCGTTTAATTGTAAAGAAAACTTCTGCTAAGCTGAGCTCTATCACCCTCTCCTTTGGAGAGGGCAGGGGGAGAGGTCTGATTTTGAAAGGAAATGTAACAGGTCATTTTGTTGCTCCTGCTATTTATTACCAGTTATCACTGCGAAATGATGAAACAGGCAATCCTTCGTTGCTGAAAAGATCACCTTCCACATAGTTTTCAAAACCATAACGGACAGCAACAGGTTTTGTGACAGCATCACATTTTACAAACATCTTACTACGGACAATCCAGGCTTTGGCAGGATGAAATACACGGTCTTCCCCGGCTACGGTAAATTGTTTTGATTCGAAATTCTTAGCGGCTATCCACATCGGTGCCCTTTCAAAGCTAACTATCACGGTGTCATTTTTTATTTCTATTCCTTTGTAGTAAGGACTTTCACCTGAGACACCTGTTATATTATAATTTCTGGTCAGTGCCAGTAATGCAAGCCTTTCACCGGCAACTTGTTTCTTAACCGGATGAATGCCTTTTTCAAGACCGGCATCCAACAATACAGCCATCCCTGTAGCAGGAACAGTCAGTTCTACCTTAGCCTGAGCTTCACGTAAATAAGCGGAATTGATGACTTCTTTGCCTTTCTCGGTAATAATGGAATAGTCGAAGGGTGCAATCTGGCAATAATAGAAAGGAATCGTATCTTTTTGACCCCAGTTCTTACGCCATTCCCTGATCATAGTGGTAAACATATCGGCGTAGATATTTGCCCTGTCGTAATTGCTTTCGCCCTGATACCAGATAACTCCTTTAATGGTCAATCCAACCAACGGATGAATCATAGCCTGATACAAGGTAGTGGGAGTATGGTTCTTTTCTTTAATGTCTTTTTCTGTTTTAGGAATTTTCACGGAAGGAAAAGCACGAAGCATATCTTCGGTCATCCATGCTTCAATGCACGAACCACCCCAGGCGCTTGAAACCAGCCCAACCGGTACGTGTAATGTTTCCTGAAGCAACCTTCCGAAATAATACCCGGTGGCACTAAACTGACCCACTGTTTCGGGAGAGGCTTCCTGCCACTTCCCTAATACATCGGATTGTGCCTGAATGGTAGAATTTCGCTTTACGGTAAATAACCGTAGATTTGAATTGGTACTCTTCAGAATGTCCATATTTGAACCTTCCACCGGTTGATTCTTGAATCCCTTCATAGGCATTTCCATATTGCTTTGCCCGGAGCAGAGCCAGAGTTCTCCCATAAGGATATCTTTCAGGGTGAATGGTTTGCCATCACTGACGGTCATGGTGAACGGTCCTCCTGCAGCCGGTGTGGAAATAGTAATTTTCCAGTCACCCTGTGCATCTGCAGTAGTACTGTATTTTTTTTTATCCCAACTGGCTGTAAGGGTTACCTGTTGTTTTGGTGTAGCTTTACCCCATATATTGGCATTTGTTTTTTGCTGCATGACCATACCGTCCGAAAAAATGGCCGGTAACTTTATCTCTGCATGGAGGGAAATAATACATGAGAGAAATAAAAAGAAGAAAAACGATGACAGGTATTTCATTATATAATGCGATTTGATTAGTTTGTTATTAGTGTAAGAGGGCCAAGCAATCCGGCTTCGAGTAATACATCTTCACTCAGACGGTATTTACCGTTTGTCCAGATACCGGGGAAAGGAGGCATTCCTTTATCCGACCCGTTAATGGCATTGGCCCAGGTATTGACAACATCAATTTCTATGATGTTTGGTCCTTTTTTTAATGCAGCACTGATATCTACCCGATAAGGAGCAGTCCAGGCAGTTCCGCAATCAATGCCGTTAATCCTCACAGAAGCCATTATAGCAACTTTACCTAAGTGCAAATATACAGGTTTCTGTTGAGAGATGTCCTTCCACAAAAAGACTGAGTGATAGGTTGCTGTACCCGAGTAGTATTTTATCAGGTTGTCTGTATCTTTACTCCAGTCGAACAGTGAATCCCTGGTTATCTCTTTTTTGATGGCAGGAAAATTTATTGTCCATTTTGTAATTGGTTCAAATGGAATTATTACAGGAGTCAATTGTTTTTCACTATGGGTTATTTCGCCGGTTGCTTTGCTGAATACAATAAGGGTTGATTCATAGGGAGCTAAGTTTACGTTCACTGAAGTGCGTCCTGTTTCCTGTTTCCATGACACCGGAGTATCGATTACACCTGTTACGGGATTCCAGAGTTCAGGTGTTTTACCCTGTATGCGTAGCGATACTTCAATCGACCTTTCCTTGTTTTCCTGGTTGGATACAAAGTAAATATCCGCATCATTGCCGCGACGGTGTGTCCATGCAATATTTTCAGGAACAACAGCATCCCGTTCAAGTCCATAACCTGAAAAGTCAGTCTTTTTGTAAGGCACATCAGGGATAATCACTCCTGCCTTTCTAAATGCTGCAATTTTAATTTGTACATCTTTTGAATATGGATTATTGCCCGGATTCATGGGGTGAGACAAAGGCAATACCAATACCCTGTAGGCAGCACCTCCGGGTAAAACGATCGTGCCGTTTTCTGTTTTGGCTAACCGTAACAAAGCATCACGGTTAAATGAATCGTATGCATATCCGTTTAAGGGATTAATCCACTTTTCAGGATCGGCCATGTTGGCTGAATGGGTTACTCCGGCAGGCATAACGCGTAATGGTTGTCCTTCATTCTTTAACCGGACAGCTTCACTTTCCACACGTTCTGCGCCAAAAATACCGGGCAGTGATGGTACAAGCCGATCGGGCAATATGGCACGGCGTGGAATTTCTTCCCCAGTGAATACAGCTATATCAGTCACCGGATGACCGTATTGCAAAAGAGCCTGGCAGCGTTGTACGTAATTTACCCATGCCTTACCCTGATGCCACCATGTCTGGTCACGTTGAAAGTAATGCCCGATACCATCGAGCGTCATTCCCGGGGCACGATCCATATAGGGATTATGGACAAATATATGGAAGAATACTTTGTTGATGCCCAGTGCAAAATTTCTGTCTAGCATCGGTTTAAGCATAGCAGGATGTTCATCCCAGTTGATACGCAACTGGGTAAAGCTTTCGGACTGGATAATATTTTTTCCATAGATATGTGCTCCGCTGATGGCATCAAGCATATCGTTCGGTTTATCGTGTGTCGGGCTGCGTAACCAGAATTCACCCATTGGCCTGTCAATCTCTTTAAAATGCAACATGCCATCGCTTACGAAGGTAGGAGCCACACATTCAGCCGAAGTTTCACACCCATAGGCCTTTGCATTTTTCTCCATAACCCTGAAGAATACATCCGATACCAGTTCGGAGATGGTGGATCGTACATCCCGTAATACTTTTTCAGAAGAAGCAGTACTTTCTATGGGATACCCAGCCAGCAGGGGCAGATAAGGCAACAGATCATACCCGCGACGTGCCTTGAATTCAGAAGGAAAGTTATCGCTCCAGTTCTGACTGCCACATTCCCAACTGTCGATATGCATAAATTTCAATACCCGATGCGCAAGGGCAGCATCTGTTTTTGCAAATGCAGCACCAAACCAGTTGTCGAATTGTTTCTGTACGGATGATTCACTGAATTTGTCACATTCCAGTCCTTTACCCGCACCTCCTGTAGCATTGGTATGTCCGGTTGATGTATGGCCCATGCGTAAAATCCGCCAGTTGCCTTTGGGGAGCTTGACAGTCAGCACTCCGTTCTTCATAGTTGAAGTCAGGTTAATTACTTCATTTTTGCCAGCACAATCACTAACTGCAATTTCTTCAGGAGTAGTTTCGTTTGCCACCCTCCATACCAATCCGGCTTTTCCTTCCCATTGGTTTATCCGTGGAGTTGAGCTAAGAGTAATTTGTTTTATTTTCAGCGTGGGTTTCCATTTAGCAGCATCTAAATCTTCACTTCCTGGTTCGCTGCCTTTGGGATCCCAGGTAAGGCGGAAATAGCGGGCAGTGGTGGAAGGGATGGAAAAGGTGTAGTTTGAGTCAGTATTTTGCCATCCCTGCCTGGCAGGAATAAGCTGTTTAACCAGTCGGTATGCCTTTCCATCATCACTGGCCATAACACATAACCGTTGTGCCTGAAAGTTGTTTCCGACAGGGGCTACTTCGATGCTTCTAAGTGTGAATGGTTTTGAATATTGGTATTGGATCCAACAAGGAGTTTCAGACCTGAAATTTTTCTCTAAGGTTGAAAAAGGAACAGAATCATCCGGATTGTTGGAACTTATGACAGGCTTTTCTTTTTGGATATCCGATAGGAATGCGTTTGTTCCTTTGACAGGCAATGCATAAACAGCTATATCCTCGTAGTAACCATTATATGCCTCCGGCAAGGCGAGTTTCACTGATCTTATTTTTCCACCTGTCAGTATTGTGTCGCTCCATACTACTTTTTGCATGGATTCTTTGGGGGTAATCCATGGTCCTCCTGCCAAAGCAAACCCGTCAGAGATATGCATACCTAGCTTCAGATTGAGCCTGTCGGCCTGTTCCATGCTGTAACGAACCATTTCCCACCATTCGGGACTAAGCTGGGAAACTGCATTTTTATATCCGGATCCTTCGGAAGTACTTTTAATGGTCATCAAATAAGCACCACCCAATCCTATTTCTTTCATGGATTCCAGATCGGCTTTAATACCTTCTTTTGAAACCGCACCAAACATCCAGTACCAAAAAGTCCACGGTTTTGCTTCTGTTGGTGGCGTACTGAACTGTTCGCGTAGTGACGGTTGGGCAATAGCAATACCAAAACCTGTAAATGAAATGCAGAGAACGAATAGAAGGTATTTGAAATATTTCATATAGCTTTTTTTACATCAGATATTTACATACGTATAAATTTTCTTCAGTGTCTTTTATATGCCTGTTCGAAGTTGAATTAATTGAAATCAAACAAGATTCGTCCGGTATAAGCACCATTCACCCATTTCGGTTGGGACGATGGACCAATCAGGTCGGTAGTGTTTACTTTGTTACGGACAGCGGGAATGACGTTTAAGATCGATATTCCGCTTTTAGGCAGTGTATAAAGCAGGTTATCCCTGCCATCCCGTGGCTCATAAACACCCAAATAGGTATTCGGAGTTTCATTTGTTATACTTATTTCTCCTTCGCCTGTCTTGATATTCATCCAGCTAACATTGGCAAAATACCCTTTAAACTCAGGATAGGTGAATGATTCTCCAGGAATAGGGTCGTTGTAATCATTTGCCCAGATGTTGTAAGTTGTTCCCTGCAGCCTGTTTTGCCATACTCGGTATGGTCCTTCTCCCAACCAACGTTTGCTTACTACCTTTTCTTCCGGATAGTCAAACTTGATGCCCATCAGGTCAACTACCGCACTGAAATTATAAGCGTAATTCAGGATGAGTTGTCCACCTGAAGTAATAGTCCATTGTGCTTTATCAAGGTTTCCCAACTTATAATTTGCCCTAACTATCAGGTCTTTTCCTGTTTCTTTTATATCAAAGCCGTTGAATACAGCAGCGTCTGTAAATTCCGTATAGGTTCTTTCTTTTGCATGAGCCTGTTCGTCATCATGGTTATAAAACTGGTCCATGGACCTGTCGGCACGTCGTGCTGCAATAAAGCGAGGACCATTGGCCAGGCTGATAGTTTTGCCCTTGATGCTTACACCTTTTAGTTCACCATCTTTTTTACTGAATGTAAACTTCTTATCTCCGGCAGTAATGATGAGCGCTTCAGCAGCAGAATCCTGTGAAGGTGTAATCCCAGCAGTTGAAATCACTTTTGCCGGTTTTGATCTTGCAATTGGAAACGACCATTGCCAGAGTTCATCACCCCTGGAATCGATAACTGTCAGATAAAGTGCTTCAGCCTGAGGATTCAACCCTGTATATATATTTAATTTACCGGAAGAATGGGCTGCAATATCGGATCCTTTTACTTCTCCTTGTTTCAGGATAGTAACTGTACCGGTTGAAGCAGATACTTCAGGGAATTTTACCTGTTTCCAGATAAAGCGGCACGAATTGATATTCAGGTAATCGTACCGGTTTTCTATGGTGAATAACCCGTTGAAGTTTGCATCTATCGTTTTATCCATTACCTGTACGGGACTCCAGATTTGTTTTATGGCAAAATAACTGCCTTCTTTTTCATGATGGGGACCTACAATGCCATCGCAGGCATAATTCCCCTGGTTGTCAATAAAGCCATTCATGTCCGTGCGTTTCACACCTTCATCAGCCATTACCCAAAGGAATCCTCCAACGCAACGTGGATGTGTACGCATCATTTCCCAGTAATCCCAAAGTCCTGCACCCAGGCCACCATCATACATACCATGCAGGAATTCGGTAGGCATGAATATCTCCGGTTTACGCAAATATTCCTGTGTTTCACCATACGAACGGTAGTGCATGGTCTCAAATCCACCGAAGTTACCCTGTGGATGAATGACCGGACGGAGTTGCAGGTCATACTTGTGAAATTCACCGTTCAGCTCATCGTTCCAACCTTTCTCATTTCCATTGCTCCACCAGGTAATGGATGGATGATTTGCATCACGTTCCACCATTTCTTTCACCAGCTTTACTCCAATAGTGGTATCATAATGGCCATGCCAGCCGCCCAATTCGTTCATAACGTAAAGTCCAAGTGAATCGCATGCATCCAGAAAATCCGGATCAGGAGGATAATGCGATAAACGGACTGAATTCATGTTCATGCTTTTTATCAGCAATACATCTTCAATGTTTTTTGCTTTTGATAATGTACGGCCACTCTCCGGTCGGAAACTGTGACGGTTTACACCCCGGATATTTACACGTACCCCATTGATATATAATCCATCACTTTCACGTACTTCAATGGTGCGAAAACCAAAGGATTCATTTAGTTGATGGAGTAAGTTCCCTTCTTTATCTACAAGCGAGAACTGTGCTTTATACCTGCTGGGAGTTTCGGCAGACCATAGTGCCGGTTTATTGATATCTGCTGTTATGACTGTCCAGTCACTTCCTGCTTTGACAAGGGAAGTAGTTTCTGCTATTTTATGTCCGTTGGCATCTGTCAGGACTGTTTTAATACTTGAACCTTCCAACGCTTTATTCAGATAACAATTTGCGTTGAAAGTGCCATCCGCTTTTGCATTAATTGCTATCCGGGATATATGAATGGCAGGCTTTATTTCAAGAAAGACGGGACGGAATATGCCTCCAAAGTTCCAGTAATCAGCACGGCGTTCAGCCAGGTTGACACCGGCATTTTCACTCTCTTTGCTTACTGTTACTTCAAGCAGGTTTTTCTTGCCATATTTCAGGCGTTCGGTAATGTTATACGAAAAGCGGTAAAAAGCACCCTGATGCATGGAGCCTGCTTTCTGTCCGTTTATTTTTACTTCTGTATCGGTCATTGAAGCCTCAAAATTAATGATCACCTGTTTCCCAAGCCAGGAGACAGGTACTTCAAATTCATATTTATACATGCCTTTTTCGTTGGCAACACCGTCAGGAAATGCTTTACCGTAGAACTTCATGCCATACTGGTATTTGCCAAAGCCCTGCAACTCCCAGCAGGATGGCACTCCTATTTTTGTCCATTTACCGGAATTGATTCCGTCCGTACAAAAGAAATCCCATTGCATCATATCGTCTGCACCATGTCCTGAGAGGTAATAGCGGATAGTAGCAGGAGCTGTTTTTTGTGAGTAGCCCGATAAAAAGAAAGCTAAACAGAAAAATGATGCAAGTAAAACAGATTTAAATAATTTTGAGTGATTCATTTGTTTTAAAGGGGTTATGAACGATCATTGCAATATGAACAGTAGACGTGAAAACAGAAGATTTGTACCCATTTTAGTGACTATAAAATGATCAATGAACAGGTTTTGGGTAGGTTGATAAAACAGAAAACAGGTTGTTCCCGAAATGCTGTCCGACCCTGTTACAGATAGAAGGATATATTTAGTAAGCTAAGAACCAAAAAAAAGGTTGTACTTGCTGTTACAAAGTCAACCTTTTATTTATGTTGTTAATCAATATTGTAAATTTATTCCGTAAAGAATCCTCCAATCACTTTTTTAAATTCTTCAAATATACCCTTATTTGAAGCAAGAACAGAACCATTCTTAAAATAATCATTACCACCTTTAAAATCGGAAACGTAGCCTCCTGCCTGTTGTATAATCAATACTCCGGCAGCAATGTCCCACGGTTTAAGATTAAATTCATACCGTCCATCGTACCTTCCGCAAGCTACATAAGCCAGGTCGGAAGCAGCAGATCCGCTTAAGCGTAAACCATGTGTGTTTTTCAGGAAATAATCAACAGAATTCAACAGTTCCGGGTAGCGTTCCATATAATGGTGGGGGCGACCGGTAACAATAAGTGCTTCCGGTAGTTTATCGGTTGTCGAGACATGAATCTCCTTTCCGTCAAGATACGCCTTACTTCCTTTCCAGGCGTAGAATATCTCTTTCCGGGTAATTTCGTAAATCACTCCGACTACCGGCTCCTGTTTATAGGTAAGGGCAATACTAATGGCATAAGGCGTTGATGCATGAATGAAATTGGTTGTCCCGTCCAACGGATCAATAATCCACAAGTAATCTTCACCTGTTTCGTGGGCTGTACCTTCTTCCGTAACAAAACCAGCTTCAGGCAATATCTCTTTGAGTGTTTTGACTATCCGTCTTTCGGCTTCCTGATCTACATACGAAACAAAATCATTCTTGCTTTTCGTTTCAACCGTATCAAGCGAAAAGTTCAGACTTTCTTTTTCAATATAGGCTGCAACCTGTGTACTCAATTCAATTACTTTCTCCGTGATGCTTTGAAAAAAGTAGTTTGTATTTTTTGTCATCTGTAATATTTAAATTAAACCGTGAAAGTCACAATTGAAAACAAAAGTAAAAAAACTATTTTTAGAAATAACCACTTTTGTGTCCTAATTTGCATGGAGTTTATTATTCTTCGTCGGTTTTATTGATATACTTCGGCTTAAGCATGGTTAATTGCAACACGATGGCTACTACAACCACAATGCCCAGCATGGCAAAGTTTTTCCCCATATTTCCGGCATCAAAGGTTTTGCCCAGGTAATTGGTAATAAATGCTCCGGAAGCAATTCCCACCAGGTTCATTAATCCATATCCCGTGGCACGGTAACGGGAAGATACAAACTGGCATAGAATGGGCATATTGTTTACATCAAATATCCCGAATCCAAGTCCGAAACAAAGTGCTCCTCCAAGTATTGTTGGAAAACTATGCCCGTAACCAAGTAAGATCAATGCAGGAATGGTCAGGCTTAATCCGATAACCCCGGTATATATTCGGCCTTTCAGGTTTTTCTGTACCCATTTGTCGGATAGTACTCCACCAATCAATACTCCGGCAAAAGAAGCCATAGCCATGGTAATGGTAGCCATAGGTCCTGCCTGAGCCATATTCAGGTGTAATGTATCCGAAAGGAGTGTAGGAAGCCAGTTCTTGGTGGCCCATCCAGGCAGGCTGGGTGCTGAGAAATAGAACAGCAATACCCAGAAAGCTATATTCCCTAACAGTACCCCCAAACCTTTGAATGCCATGGAGAATTCGTTTAGTATGGATGTCTTTTTCGTATAATCCTGAATATAACTCTTCTTTTCCCGTAAAAACAATATTAAAACAAGGCTATATCCCATGCCAATCATCCCGAATGAATGAAATGTCAGTTGCCAGGAAAAATTAGCCGCTACAGTAGCTCCAAATCCACCCAGTGCTTGTCCCAGGTAAATACCCGTTGTATGTATGCCGATAGCCAGCGATCGCGTTTTCCCCTGGTGATAGTCGGCAATCAGGGATAGGCCGGCAGGTATGTAGAAAGCTTCGCTCACTCCCATAATGGCACGAAGCACATAGAGCTGGTCGAAGGTTTTGGCATATCCCATCAACAAGGTAACACCCGACCACACAAATAAGCTCCCCACAATCATCCATTTACGGTTGAGGCGGTCAGCAATAATACCGGATATCGGGCTCATTAAGGCATAGATCCACAGAAATACAGCCATGAGCCGTCCAAAATTGGTAGCGGATACCAATTCAGCAATATCGATCATCATCGAAGGTTTCATGGTCGAAAGCATTTGCCTGTCCAGGTAATTGAGCAGAGCTACAAACCAGAGCATTCCGACTACAAGCCAGGGATAAAGTTTTGTGGATTTCATGATATCAGATTCGTATAAAACAACTTTTCCAAAGTTTGGTACTTTGGAAAAGCTTTAATGGATTATAATGGAAGATTTTCTATTGCCAACCGGATGCGGTTCTTGTGTTCCTCATCGAATTTATTGAATGGGGCAGCCAGGTAATCATTGCAGATACCCAACACTGACAGACCGCATTTTACGCCTTTTAAATAACTGGATCCAAAGCTGCCAACACTGTAAATGGTGGCACTGATTTGCATTACGATGGCATGCAGTCTTTTTACTTCTGTCATGTTATGTGTTGCTGCGGCATTGTATAAGTCCACATACAGTTTTGGAAACATATTCGCTCCACCGTTTACTCCACCATGTGCACCCATGAGTACAACTTCAGCCATCATTTCTTCCGGGCCAACAAAGATAGAAAAATCTTTCCGGTCACGCATTTCATACATTACCTGTTGGAAATACGTACCATTCGCTGAACTGTCCTTGAACCCGATAACCTTTTCATTTTCAGCAATACGTTTTATGGTTGATGGGGCAAAATTTACTTTTGTATGTGAAGGCATGTTGTACAGGTAGATGGGTAATTCTAATTGGGGAATCAGGCTTTCGTAAAACTCTGCCAATTCAGGTTGTCCGGTTGCAAAATAATACGGTGGTGCCGAAACCAATGCATCTGCTCCCGATTCAGAAGCAACCTGTGACAGGCTGATGCTGTCTGCCAAAGAAGTATCGGAAATTCCTACAAGCAAAGGCAATCTGTTTTTTACAATACGGGCTGATTGTTTGATCATTTCAGCACGCAATTCATAACTCAGACTTTGTGCTTCACCGGTGGTTCCTAAAATGAACAATCCATGTACGCCTCCGGCAATTACATGTTCAATCAGTTTTTCCAATCCCTCTAAATCAAGGGTTTTGTTGTCTAAAAGCGGGGTAACTAAAGGTGGAACAATTCCACGCAAGGTTGTTTTCATCATTTTCTTTGTAATATAAAGTTCTGTTTCAAATATCTTTGTGTATTCTATTTCAATCTGTTTATCCTGATATGCAAGACATGTTCTTTCTTCTCAATGGCATATTTCTTTAATACAGCAGGTCCACAACTGCTGTTTCCAAGTCCGAGCACGGCACAGTCGATACTCAGTATAATTTCCTTGCGTGGTATCAGGTTGCAATCGTGAGCCTCATTGTATAAATCATTGGCTGAGTAGTTAAGTGCAGATGCTGAAATGACTTTTTCCACAGCTTCAATTCTTAATCCTGCTCCCTTCTGATTTATCAGGCTCAGAAAACGTACATCTTCTTTATTTCCTGTATCCTGAGGACGTGGATTCCGTTCAGCCTGTTCGCTTACTTTTCCTTTCCACAATCCTACCAATGCCGAACCTTTGCGATCCGGATAGCTTTCCTGTGGCCCACGACCATACCAGCTAAAGGTATTGAATTCAGGGTTTATGGCGAATGCAATCCCAAGCCTTGGTAATTCAGGTAAATCGCCAAGGGGAATAAAATGGCACTCCATATCGATTGTTCCTTCGGATGTAATACTGTATTTCAGGGACGTAATGATTTTCCCGTTTTTATATTGGTTTGTTTTGTACACTTCCACAATAAGTGACCCGTCGTTATGCATAAAATGGTGGATTGAATCGGTCGATACCTGCGGTGCATTCAGATTGTTTGTGATCCAGTCCTTTGCCAGCCAGTTCCCGAAACTCCGGTCATTATCTACCGGAGCCCTGAATGCCTGTGTTATAGGTTGATTGGAAAAGTCTGCCGGATGTGACAGTATTTCTTTTCCATCATAGGCTAAAGAGGTAAGGCTCCCAACGGTTGTATTCCACCTGGCCGAAAAGTTTTTTCCTTTTACCACCAGTTCTTTGTTGATTTCTGATACTGTCAAAGTACCTTTACCCGTGACTTCTTTCTGAGGAAATGCTCCCTGCTGAAGGGCGAATTGTTCGTATGCAATTTCATAACCTGCTTTTGCCCAAACACAATCATCCTTAAGCTGGAATGATATTTTTAACCGTACATCACCTGTCGGTAGTTTGACTCCTGCCATTGGGGAAGAAATTGTTATACTATCACCTGGCTGGATATCTTTAGGATACAATTCCCCTTTCTTTATTTCTTTTCCATCCACCGTACAGTTCCAGAAGCATTTATATTGTGAAAGGGATGTATGATGATTCCGGTTGATGATAAGCAGCTTATTATTATTCAGGCTAATGGCAACCGGTTGATATACTTTTTTTACTTCCTGGTATTTGGGTGTGGTTTGCCGATCGCTTGTTACAATTCCTTTAATGCAGAATGTCTTCAGGTTTGGTACATCACCAAAATCCCCGCCATACGATACCTGTATTTTTCCGTTTGGCAGTGTCTTAAAGATTCCTTCATCCGCCCATTCCCAGATAAATCCACCCAACAATCGTTTATTACTATAAAATTCATCCCAGTATTCCTGCAGGTTTCCCAGTGCATTCCCCATGGCATGTGCATATTCACTGGTCAGTACAGGTCGGGTGTCGTTCGTCCGTTGTGCTATAGTTAGCAGCCGTTCCCAGCGTGCGTTCTCAGGACGTTCTGTATCACTTCCTTCTGTCATTCCGGGGTTTAGGTAATCCTGTTGTACACGGGGATAGAACCTGCTGATCACATCCACGGTTGCAGGATCAGGATTCCCGTTTAGTCCCTGTGCCCCTTCATAATGTATGGGTCGTGTGGGATCAAAATCATGCAACCAGCCTGATATAGCTGCAAAGTTAGGACCATATCCGCTTTCATTTCCCATGCTCCACATTACAATGGAAGGATGATTCTTATCACGTTCAGCCATGCGAATGGCACGATCCATAAATGCAGCACACCAGTCAGGATCAGAAGCAAGCTCACCCCGTAATCCATGTTCCTCGATATCCGCTTCATCCATGACGTATAAACCTATGGAATCGCATAACTCATACCATCTCGTTACATTCGGGTAATGACAGGTCCGTACGGCATTGATATTCGCCTGTTTCATCAGTAAGATATCCTGAAGCATGCGTTTTTCTGTCATCACTTTTCCTAATACAGGATCATGTTCATGGCGGTTTACTCCCCTCAGTCGCACTGGTTTTCCATTTACCAGCATTTGTCCACCGGCTATTTCTACCTGCCTGAATCCAATCTGCTGACGTACACGTTCGATAACATTTCCAGTACTGTCTTCCAGGGTAATCAGCAGTGTATAGAGATTTGGCGTTTCAGCCGTCCATTTTGCCGGATTCGGAATAAGTGCCTTAAACCGACCTGTCTTGCGTGGTCCACGTTGTGGGTTCCATTCATTCATTAAAGCAGCCTTATGGTCGAGGTTTAATATCGAAGCTGCATCTGCTGTAATGTTGACAAGATTTTCTATTGTAGCCCTGACATTATATCCCTTCCCGTTTTCATTTGCCGAAACTGATAGTTTAGGATCTATTTCAAGCGTTGCATTGCGGTAGTCTTTGTCAAATATCGTACGTACTGTTATGTTGCTAATATGGATATCCGGTGTATGAAAAAGTGATACATTGCGGTGAATGCCTGCAAAACGCCACATGTCTTGGTCTTCGAGGTACGATCCATCACAGTATTTATACACTTCTACGGCAATCCGGTTTTCTCCATCCTTCAGATAAGATGTAATATTAAATTCTGCAGGTTCCATACTTCCCTGGCTGTATCCGACTTTTATGCCATTTATCCAGACATAATAAGCACTGATTACTCCGTCAAAACGTAAAAATGTCTGGCCACTTGATTTCCAGTTAGCAGGCAATGTAAATGACCGACGGTATTGCCCGACGGGATTTCGTTCTTTATAGGATGTGTAGCTTTCCCTGGGTATTCCCATTACACGGGGAGGATCTATTTTAAAGGAATATCCTGAGGAAACGTAAATGGGAGTTCCATATCCGTTTACTTCCCAGTTGGCTGGAACAGCAAGTGTTTTCCATTCGGAATCGATAAAGGTGGTTGAGAAGAAACCGGGTGTTTTATCAGCAGGTGTGGGTGTCCAACGGAACTTCCATAAACCGTTCAGGCTCACGGTGCGATCCCCCGGAACAGTTGCATATCCTATAAAGGCATCCCGTGCCGGTTCCCTGTTGAATTGAAGAACATGCTGATTTTCCCAGTCCGCCTGTTGGGCACTGATAGTTAGTGCAACAGTTAAATTCAGGAAGATAATCAATATTTTTTTCTTCATTGGTCAGGTAAGTAATTGTTCAACTAAGACGAAATTAGTATCCAAATGTACTCATAAATCAGGCTTGGTGCGAACTTCGAAACAATCTGCCAGGTCTCAGGATTTGAAATATAAACCCAGGGATAATTGTGATATTTTTAGGGTTCTACCGGATAAGTTGTGGAAAACATCTATTTTGCAATGAAAGTACTGAAGAACCATTTGTATCGTTTAATTAAAAGCATTGATTGAATAATAGAATGAATTTTTATCTTTTTTCATATACTATTTACTTTGCCGGAATTTTAGTGGGTGTCTTCAGAAAAGTGTGTCAGTTATTTATTTTGTTTAGTCCGTCATTTTATCAGCATCTCTTCATTGTACAAAGGGAATTCTAAGAGACCCGGTTGGGAATTGGTTGGGGGTTTGTTGAGCTCCACCCCAGCCAACCCCCAGGAAACCCCCAGGTAACCCCCAGGCAACAATGAACAGATAATGTACAAAAAATGAGGTGAATTATTAATGAAATGGGTGTCTTCAGAAAATGAAATAAACCGAACCCTGGTTTAAAAACAGCACAAGTAAAAAAAATGGTAGATTTTTTTTTATCCTTTCAAATGTCGGGTAGAATGATGTGTCTTCCACAACATATCCGATTGGACCATTTTGAGTGATGATAGTTCTCTTATAGAAATGTTTAATCAGGTTTTTGTAACGTTCAGCTTGCTGTACAGTGATAAATTATTGCACTTCCAAAGAATCAAAAGCCAGGCCTGACAGGTTTGAACCCGAAATCACTACTTTGTATTGACCCGCATTGATGTACGTTCCGGTGGTTGTGCTTAGCATTTTCCATTTTTCCGGTGTATCGGGGAAAGTGATCTCATCGTTCTTCAGGACTGCTCCATTTGATGCAATCAGCTGCAACCTTACAGTAACCGGTTTTCCGCTGGTGTTCATATAGCTGAACCGCAGAGCATAGATTTGCGCCAATCCGGTAGAGATATTCCATTGTATCGAGGAGTTTGATCCGGTACCGAATTTTATACCTTCTTTTTCTTTTACCTTGACCTTCTCAGTTTTTCCTTTCAATAAAGCTTTTTCTGCTTCATAGACACTGCTTACCCGGGCATTTTTATCTTCGGGAAGCATTTCTTTCGGAGTCTTTTCAAGAACATTCTTATCTGCTTCTGTCCATGACCAGGAAATCTGCTGTAGTTGAACGGGTTTGATAGTCATGTTTGTTGAGGCAATTGCAATTGCTGAAATTAAAGCCTGTCCGGCTTTTACAGTCGGGAATGAAATCTCCAGTTTCCCGTTCGTTACAGTTGCATATATCACTTTTTTTAACGCAGTGTCATGTCCGGCTTCTGCCCAGATATCAAGATCGTGAATTGTCACCGAATCATTTACCGCTACATCAAACATGCGCAATCCTTCACAATCGGTTGCTATACCACCACCTGTACCATGCCATGGTTCTGTGAAGTATAGTTCTACCCGGTAACGGCCATCAGGGACAGCGAAATGGTAGTTTAATTTATGACGTCCAAAACGGAAATGACCGAATAAGGACCAGTCCCGAATACCTTTTATAGGGTCGTAAGTAACTTGTTGGCTTGCTAAATAAGGATTCAATTCCTTGAAATCAGCTGCCCATGAACGTGAATAGGTACTGTCATCCTTTACCCATGTTTGATTAAATTCATCAGTATAAGTGTCACCACCGCAATTTACACGATAAAGATAGTTGTAGCCTGATTCTCCTTTTAACAGAGGGGCTGATTCGTTGTAAAGAGTATCGTAGTGAGGTGCTTTTTCCAGGTTATTCAGGACTATAACATCTTCTGCAACGGCTTTTCCTCCATAGTATCCAACTGCACGAAGTATATTGTAGCGTATATCACGGTTTTCCCACATAAAATGAGTTCCCTTGCCATTGTTCTTTTTACGACCCAGATAGTTGTCGTTAGTGGCATCATTGTACAGCTTCACACTGTCGCAGTTGCTGTAGGCTTCCACTGTTGCCCTGGTTCTTTTAGCAAACCTGTCGGGCCATGTATGGGAAACAAGATAAACCATTGGATCCTTTTTTGGAGAAACATAATTTGCCCGGTACATGTAATAGGCATCAGTAGGTTGTTCCCAGGGCGTTACCAACCCTTTGTTATTAAATGGCCCAACTTTATCCAATACCCGGTAACCTTCTTCCGGTTGTCTGCGTCCCGGGTTATCGTGGGAGCTGAATACCCACTGGAATTGCCCGCAAACACTATCCTTTGCCTGTTCTGCCAGTTTAATCTTCATCTCCAGAAGTTGACACATACGATTCTCACTCAATGAACCTTTGGCATCGAAAGCAGCAGGTTCGGTATGCAATCCAAGGCTACGCCAGGCACCATATTCCCCGTTGAGCAACTGATTGGGTTGAGCCAGTTCTTGTTGGTAGTTTTCCGGTGTACCGCCATAAGTACCACTCCAGTTTTGTACCACATCCCAGTCGGTACCTACGCCACCGTTGCAGGTGGTAATGGCACGCATGGTGCGGGATGTAGGATCCATTTCGTGGATGATATCACAGCACTCCTGTGCAAACTCTTTGGGCAATACACTTTCATTCTGTAGTCCCCAGAGTACCAATGACGGTGAGTTTCTACGTTCCTTGATCCATTGACGGAGCAATAGTTTGAAATTGTTGCGGAATTCGGGTGTGTCGTACCAGATGTGTGCGGAGAACTGCGACCAGAACAGGATACCATCTTCGTCCCAGTATTTCTGGTATTCCAGGTTGTGCGGTTGATGAGCATCACGGAATGCATTGAATCCGGCTGCTTTAATTTGTTTTACCCTGGATGCTATCTGTTCATTGCTGAATGCATGCGACTGACCGAACTGATGCTCATATTCACAAACCCCGTTGATAAATACAGGCTTGTTGTTTACATAAAAGCGTCCATCATGATCATTGCGTTTCACAGGCCAGCTGATATTCCTTATGCCAAAGGGAGTTGTAATCTCGTCCGTTGTTTTATCTGCCCGTTTAATCATGGAAGCTAATTTATACAGATACGGATGTTCCGGTTCCCAGCGTTTAGGCTGTTGAATGGCGGATGCCTGTCGAATGATTTTAGTCTCACCAGCAGCAAGCATTACTTTGTCAGCAAGCCTGAAAACAGCTATTCCATCGGAATTATTCAGTTTGTTTACAATTAGTACTTCTGCGGATTGCGATCCATAGTTTTTTACTTCTGTTTCAATAAATACTGAATCGGCCTTTTCATTGTTCCATATATGCACTCCGAAAGGTTCAATGCGTATATCATCGGTCACTTCAAGAACTACAGGTCTGAAAATGCCCAACGGTTGGGAGCCTTCACTGAATCCCCATTCGGAAGAACAACCTCCGCATACCCAGGGCATATCCGTGATCATTTCAGGATGTTCCGCTATAACGGTAAGCGTATTGTTTTCACCCGGTTTTAAGGCGGCAGTTACATTCAGGGTAAAAGAAACCCTGCCACTGGCATGCCTGCCCAGATTCTTTCCGTTCAGACTCACGGTTGCATAGGTACCGACACCTTCAAAGCGGATAAAGTATTGTTTCCCGGGTCCGGCATTGGGTGCAATAAAGTTTTTTTTGTAGGTTGCTGTTCCATGCAGGTTGCCGTGTGTCAGTTGCCTGTATCCGTAATAATCATCCCAGTTGTGCGGAATGTTGACATTCAATGTATCTTTCATCCATGTTTTCCAGCCTTCATTCAGGTTAACAACAGTACGCCTTTCCTTTGATTCAGGTTTTGGAAAATTGATCGTTGAGTGTCCCATGGGTTTGCTGGTAGCTACTGCAATACCTCGCTGGTCATCTGAATTTACTCCACAGTAGAAATGATAAACCACTCCTTTGTAGTTAATCAGGTAACTCTTGTGAGCAAATAAATTATCATAGGGCTTTGAGGGAATAATCAGGTCAGCCCCTTTCCAGTCATCCCAGTGGATCAGGTCATAACTGCAGGCAAACGTATTGAAAGCCTTGTAGGACCTGTCGGCACGGAAAGCAGAGAAATAAAACATGACATAGACATCACCGATCTTTTGAATATGAGCATCCCCGGTGATTCCTTCTTCATGGGTAAACACAGGATTACCGGGATACCGCTTCCAGTGTTTCATGTCTTTCGACAGAGCAATGCCGATACGTTCAGCTTTGATGTTGGTTTTTGGGTTGAGACCTCCTGCATTGTAAAACATGACAAACGGTGAGCCCAGGGTTTTCTTTTTATCCCAATAGACGGTACTCTTATATTGCGTGATGTTTTCGAACCATTGTCCATTCTTATCGGTAGGAGTAAGGATAGGGTCGGGGAGTGCTTTCCACTCAACAGCTTCGGTAAGCTTTGATTCAGGTGTAAAAGCCATGCCTATTTTCAACGGTCCTGATTCATAACCGGCAGAAGCACCACCTATGTAGGTCATCCAGTATTTTCCCTTGAAGGGTTGAAGTGCATAAGTACCACCCCAGTCCATATCAGGCAGTGAAGGGAAACCACCACGCTGGTTCATGTCCCAGGTCTTATCCCGGAATGAAAGCAATCTGCCTTTTGATTTCCATTCCAATAAATTATCACTTTCAGCAAGCCATGTTTCGTAACCACGGCCTTCAGTTCCGGTACGTCCGTTATAAACCAGGTAGGTCATATACCAGGTATTCCCTTTTCGGAATACGGTTGGGCAATCTATTTTGTAATTGTTGGTTGTTGGAGCAAGTGCAAGCCCGTATTTATAGGGCGTTTTTACCTGCTCATAGATCTCTGCCATTTTCGCCTGGGATACAGTTGGCTGGGCAGCTATGAATTGACTAATGAAGGAAAGAAAGATTATGGAGAATAAATTTTTCATAATATAAAAAAAACTTAACCCCTCTTCATAAGGAGAGGAGAAAAGAGTTAGTCTTGTCTTGTAAATAATAAATAGATACTTGTAATTATTTTGGACTCTATAATAATCAAACTCTAAAAGCCATCAATTCCCTTGTTTTATAAAGATATAAGGGAATTTAATGACATTTCAAACTTATTCAAACAACTACACTTTACCCTTCTCCTTAAGGAGAGGGGCAGGGGTTAGGTGATTAATAAAACATCCAATCCATTGTTTCTTCTTTCCCTGTACCTGCCAGTCCGGCATTACGGGTTTCAATCATGCTGTTCGTAAAGCCCAGCAACAAGCAAAGTCCTTTAGGTAACAACAGTTTATTCTTACCTGCATTAAAACTGTAGGCATGAACATTTACCACCGGCAAACCATTAAATCGAATGGCATTTATTAAGACAGGTTCAGACTGTCCGAATAAATTAGCAGATGCATCAGTCTCCAGGGTAGGCGCTTTGGCAAATTTCTTTTGATCATCACGGAAATAGCCAACCAGTATCTTTACAGGAGCAGTTGTTTCGAATTCAACCGTAGTACCTTTGTTGGATTGAATGTTCGCATTCAATATCCAACCATTCATACCAATAAGCTCCGGTGCAATATCTTCAATTTTTGACTCTATATCCGAATAGATCGAAATCCCTTTAGCCAGTTTCACTGATGTTGGGTTTGCAAAGAGGGTTACGTCGGCTGGTAAAAGTGGTGGAATGATTGTAGTTTCCTGTATTTCTTTTCCATTTTTTTCTTTTAGCATAGCCAGGTTATTCTTATAGTTTACCAGTTCTTTCTGATAGTTGACATACAATTCCTCCCAGGTTTTATTTTTACCATTATCACCTCCGATAGGTATTCTGCGTTGTGCAGTCTGCATACTGTTGGCGTAAAGATAATGATCTTTGGTCAAATCAACCAACTTGCTGTAATGTTCAAGGCTTTTTTCAAGAAATGGAATGGCAGCATCCAGGTTTTTAATGTCTTTTCCCCACTGGTATTCAAGTACCAGTTTTGCAGCTTTTACTTTATTTTCAAAGAAATACGCAAACTCCCGGTAGCAATGCATATCATTGCGCAAGCGTTCAAACTCCTCCTTATTCTTCGTTACTTTACCTTCAACAAGGTCGATGGCAGCAATGGCCTTATCGCCATGGGCAATAACCTGAGCTATTATATCAAGAGGCAATTCTCCTGTATGAGGTTGTTGTTTAAATTCTTTTTCAACGAATTCAATCAGTTTTTCACCCTCTGGTCCGCAGCTTTCATAGAACCCGGGATAAATCTTGTATTTGTACGGATTAACCAACTGGCTCATAAACATCCCCAACAATAGTGTTTGCCGGTTTCCTTCAGTGATCCCAAACCTCCGCAATAACTTAGGTGCAATCTCTCCGGACTGATTGTATGCTTCCTGAATATAATCAGCATCTGCTGAATTTACTCCATAATAATCGCCCAATTGTTTATCCCAATAGTTTTTTTCATCATTGATTTCCCTATGGTCATTCCAGGCGTAGCGCGACCAGGCCTGATACCAGATCCAGTCCCTGTCGATTTGTTTCAACCGACTTCCATTAGCCAGTTTATCCGCTGTATAGGGATAATCCCAGAATGAAGCCTGAGGATATACATGCAGTCCATTGGCACCCTTAGTGGCGTGCATAGCAAGTACTACTTTCCGTATAAATTCTGGCGATCCGTAACGCCAGGGTTCCAGATTAGCCAAAACATGAACATTACTGATGTGTACGGGTCCAAGATCAGCCAGGTCTCTGTCTGTCTTCGACCATGGACCTCCCGGTTCATATGTTGTAAGGCTTTCACCGGTGTATTTACTCATGGTAAACAGATTTTTATACAAAGGCTTAGCAGCAGTCATATCCATTTTTGCATCCGTATCGTGCGAACGGAGAATAATAGGTGGTTCTTTCGTGCTTCCCAATGCTTTCATGCCATCTTTTACTCCGGGGATAATGGTTTCGGTAAACCATTTTACATCATCTTCATTTGTATCCATTGCTTCCCCCAATGTAATAAGAAACCCTATATTCGGGTATTTCTGAACGAATGCAGCAATACTTTTTCGGGTATAATCGCTGATTAATGGTGTTATCGGACGGTTCCGATCCTGCGTTGCAATACCGTAATGTTCGGCGAAAGGTTTGGAAACAATGATGTTATAAAACATCTGAATGATATATATTCCACGTTTATCAGCTTCTTTGGTAAGAAAGGAATAAATTTCTTCATTCTTTTTAAATGTTTCATCACTCACTTCAACCGCAAAAGGATAATCCTTCAGTCTTACCAGCGAAGCAAAGGGATGCCCGTTCCACAAATATAGTGAATTCATGCGGTTGGCTACCAACATATCCAGGTATTCTACCCATTGCTTTTTATCATAAAACCAGGGGAAGGTTTCGGGTGTGTATGGATATTCGTATACAGTACGACCAGGCAGGTAGGTAGGTTTCTGAACGCCAATGCAAGTTCCGCGAAGTACCATTTCCGGTGCATCGGTATATGAGGCAGGCAGAACAAGTTTCTTTTCCAGTTTTAGGCGGTCGATCAATTCACGGCAACCATAAATAACTCCTGAACCATCTGTTCCACAAATCAGGGTGGTGTTCTTTTTTGTTGTAATAAAAAACCCCTCTTTTTTCATTGAATCGGGCAATTGAATTTTCAATTGTTTTAATAACAGGTTCAATCCGGGATCGTTTTTTTCAATTGCAATTATATTTTTCTCTTTTGATGAATTTTGTTTAGTGAATGTATTATCCACCTGGAACCCTGAATTCTTTAACGTTTTACCCAACATATCAGTAGCAAACAATACCCGGTTTGATGCATTCGGGTAACTGACTATGTGGATAATTTCGCTGAATACCTGTTGGGCAAACAACATTCCTAAAACAACAACTAAACTTCTAATTTTCATAATTGAGAATCTTTTTTATACCTTAAACAACACCAGAAGGACGTATAAAACGCCCTTCTGTACTCAATATTCTATTATCTGTAAGTCACAGTTACTTCCTCTTGCGTGTTAATCAGGAGCCTGTAGCGATTGTCTTTGAGCCTTTCAAATGTACCAATGCTTGCTTTTGGTTTGGTTGAACTAACGAAAGTCAGACAGCCTTTGCCTTCGGAAGCTTTCACTTTGATGGTTTTTGTATCCATGAAGAGATGGATACTGCCTTTCGGTGTAGGAACTGTACCTTCCATCCAGGTAAGTCCTCCAAGGTTGGGAGTTATTGCATACTCACTGTATCCTGCTTTTACCGGTTGAATGCCCAGGTAATATTTCCCTAACAAATAGATGGGACTTGCACCCCAGGCATGGCAAAGGCTCTTGCCATAAGGCCTGCCATACATGCCCAAATGTTGTGTCCCTTTATCGGTCGGATTGTATTTCTCCCAAAATGTAGTTGCTCCTTCGCGCAACATACCTCCCCAGTAGTCTTTCATCTCTTTCATAACAGCTTTCTGTTCTCCCATAGCACACAATGCTTCGAGTTCGTAAAAACGCATATAGGGTGTAGTGATTTTCATGATCGAATCATTCATCAATACCGACTTCTTAATGATTTGTTGCTTCTCAGGGCTGAGGTAGTTGAAAAAAACAGCAAACATATTGGCATAACGGGTTACTGCTTCTTTCTGATTCCCGTCAATCCGGTTATGTACCAACGCTTTTTTTGTTTCATTCCAAAAGGCAGGTTCCAGTTTGTTACGTAAGCTTGTTGATAATCTGTCGTATTTTGTTTTGTCAGGATCATTGTTTACCAGTTTTGCACAAAGCGACATGGTCTCAAGGCTTTTACAAAACAGAATCTGTTCATAGGATAGTTCGCCATGTTTATCGAGATACCCATCCGCCCAATCCACAAATACCCAGTCACCTGTCAGGCCTTCTACCATACCGTTTTTATTTGTCCTGCTGAGTACATAATCCATCATGGTCTGCATACGGGGGTATACCTGTTCGATAAAGTGCCTGTCACCTGTAAACTGATAATAATCGTAGATAGAAAGGAACCAGTAGAACGTATAGTCCATGATTGTGTTGGTATGGCTGGTCACCGGGTCTTTTCCACGCAAAAGCCAGATACTGCTTTTTACTGTCTCTGCATCAAAAAACAGGTAATAATTCATCAGGTAACTCTGAATGGCATCGCCACTCCATACCCATCGGTCACGTTTGATGCCATCTATAAAAAACTCCCGGGTAGTAAGTTGCATGGTGTATGCACCCACTTCCCACATTTTATTCACTTCTTCATCATTACAACGGAATGAACCCCGTTTAACCTCAGGTTTGTATTCATAGAGCATGCTTACATCCTGTAGCTCCATGCCTTTATCTATGGTGATATAAACATAACGGAATGCTTTGCTGTTACCCAGTGTATATGTATTTTCCAGTTTTGATGTTACATCCCGTGCTTCATCAGTAATAGCAGTTCCCTCCACCTTTATTCTGTCGAGTGTTTCGCAGTATTTTGTATCCAACGCTTCCTCCGGACTTTCACCATAGTAAATGTGCACTGTTCCATTGCCTTTCAATCCATGAAGCTGAATAAACCCAAAAGTTTCTTTGCCAAAATCAATCAATTCACCTTCGTTCTTCTTCTCGCGTTTCACTGCTGATAACGGTTGAGTTGCCAGTTTAAAAGTTGAAGGAGGTGTATCGGACGCATTGAAATTATTAAAAGCTGCATCTATATACACTGTTGCGGAAGTATCACTTGCCTTACCGCTTTCATCAATCCATTCCTTGTCTTCGTACGTTACCTTCCATGATCCATCAGAATTAACGGTCTTCCCTTTTACAAAAATAGCAGGAGGGGTAGACTGGTTCCATACTTTAATGTTCAGGCTATGTTTTCCTGCAGGAAGTGTAAAGGAATGAGGCATGCCAAACTGCAGCTTTCCATCAAGCTTGATATTATACTTTCCTTCCACGGCAATTTCAATTTCTTCAGGTACTGCCAACTCAATTTTCTTACTGAACTCAACCAGCACATAATGGCTGTCCATTTTCCAGAACGGAGGGAAGAATGCACCCCGTTCGGTACGGCGGTTATTCATTTCGTTACCAAGCCATATCTCATAATCACCCGGATACCATATCCAGGTTTGGGCATTGGATATCAATGTGATTGATGCAAAAATGAGAACAAAAAAGGTACGTTTCATTGTGTGTGGTATTATTTGTTTTATTATTAAACTTTTCCAAAGTTTAGAGCTTTGGAAAAGTTGTATGTACAGATTTATGTTTTGTGTTGTTTCTAAATTATTTAAATGAACGACTGATTCCGGCATTCGCTTTTATACTGTCATTTACCATTGGGCCGTTATTTTCCCATGTATTACCGGGACCGTTGGCATTTTGAAGGAATTTATCACCTTCGGTAAAATTATTTTTTACCGTGATATATGAAGAACCCTCGTCAGTATACAAATAAAACCAATGATTTGGATCGTGCACATATCCCGGATGATAAATATCGTGAACATAGTTTTCTGAAATTACTGTTTTAGGTTGCATACCCAGTGTATAAATACCGGCAACGTCATACATATGTTTGGCATAATGCCAGATGTGATTTGCAAAGACCCGATTGTTGTGCATTCGGTTAAATGTCTGATTCCATCCCCACCCAAGACTGATTCCCATATAAGATACTTCACTGATCTCGTTATGCTCAATATTGATATTGCTGACATATCCGGCACAAATAGCTACACAACCCCAGTCTTCGTTGGTTACATCAGTTATCAGATTATTGGTAATCTGTTGTCCATTGCAGATTTCTCTTTCATCCTGAGGAACAAAAGGAATGTGTGTTTCATAAGCAGGTGGGGAAACACTTCCAACCAGTATTCCGTTTCCGGCAATATCCGTAAATGTACAGTTTTGTACTTTCCCGCCACGGTCGCCGTACATGTAATCCAATCCTGAATAGCCAAGATGTTCAAATTTACATGTTTCGAAACCGATATCATTCGAACTTTTTACTTTAACAGCAGCCGGAGCTCGTTCCAGCCAAACCTGATTATCAAGCTTGTGATTACTATCACCCCGCACTATTTGAGGATCGATTCGGTAAGCTTCGGTAACATACATACCGTCTTGCAATGGCACATGCCCTTTTTCGGAAGGACGCATCCAGGTAGTATGGCTAAACGTAATATTTTTGAACATTATATTTTCAACAGGCCTGTCCAGTGTTCCTTCCAATTGAACCAGCGTTTCAATGGCCGGAACTATAATTTCTTTCTGATTCGGATTCTCTCCGGCTAACGGATAATAATAAAGTTTGCTGGTTTTAATATCGTGAAACCATTCTCCGGGTTGGTCCATCAACTCAATGGCATTTGTAATATAAAAAGGTGAATTCACTCCTTTACCTATTGAGGGACGGGGCCAGTAGCGTTCGAAATGCAATTTGCTTTCGGGATTATGAAACCGTACAGCAGCCGAATCGCCATGGACTTCTATGGATTTGATCCGCAGGTTGGCGATACACCACATTTCGTGCACGATCATTTCGGCAAAGGGTGCTTTTAGTATCATTTTCACCGCTGATGCCGGTACCCACAGAATTTCATTCACCGGGTCATTGCTTAATATACGGGGCATTTTCTCAAAGTCTGCTACATTGCGTGCCCGCACAGCTTTTTTCCCATTTATCCAGAGTTGCCTGAAATCGAACTGACGGCCATTGAAAGTAGGTATATCTGCCACCCACAGTTTCCCTGATTTCTTCCAGTTGGTGATTTTCATTCCGCCACTGATAATGACTTTTTCATCTGCTTCTCCCTGAATACAGGTTGGCGACTGGGCAGTTCCACTGTCTTCCGGACGGATAAACAGAGGTTCGTAAAAGGAATAAACACCCCCCTTAATACGAATCTGAATGCCGTTTTCAATACCCGGAGCATTCAACCTGCGATATTCCCTTGCTTGCCGTAAAGCCATAGACAATGTCGCCTTTGGAGCTTCTTTTGTACCTGACGCTCTGTCATTTCCGGTTGTTGAAACCCATATTTCAGTGGCATTGGCAAACAGTGTGCCCAGGAACAATGCAGATAATAACACGTATTTTAGTTTCATAATGCAGTTTTTAAAACCTAAACTTTTTGGTGTACGAAGTACCCAAAAGTGTTTAGTTGTTTATAAAGCTATGGTTAAATGAAATATTTTTTTGAATGCAAATTAAATACTTAAGAGATAATAAAACACTCAAAAGTACTTCATAATTTTTAAGAGATAAGAAAACACTCAAAAGTACTTCGTACATTTTGAGGTTTGATCTTGCATTGTGAGGTTTATTTCGCCAATGGCATCCAAACCGTCATGTCTGTTTTTCCCCGGTTACCCCATGCGTAATATGGAATCAGGGTTATATGGACTGTGTTGTCCGACTTTCCGACTTCCCGATACAGGGTGTTTTTCCAGGATGCCTCATTGGTCAGTCGTGCATTGGCATCAAGTACAACTATCGGACTTCCGGCGATCGTTGTTTTCCGTGTTGAAAATTGAATAGCTGCAGGTATCAGTATATCATCAATCCGCTTGTTGCCTTCAATGTCCACTCCTTCGAGGCAGTATACCAAAGGCCCGCGTTTTACGGTTGTCTGGTTGCGGGTTTCTTCCACCAACGGGTTCGATTCCATTAGTTTTACCGGCATATCAAGTATTAACTCTACAATATCGCCTTTCTTCCATTCACGCTTAATTGTGGTATAGGTGTTTGCCGTGTTTTTAGCTGTATAGGCCTGACCGTTGATGGTTATGGCAGCTTTATCACACCATTCCGGGATACGCAGGTTCAGGGCAAATGCTTTGCCTCTTGGTGCTTTTTCCACAGCAATCTTTATGGTTCCATCCCAAGGGTAGTCCGTTGTCTGAGTTAGTTTCACCATATCTTTTCCATTCAGCAATGTTTCCAGTTGACTCCCGCCATACAGGTTGCACCAGATGGCATTTTCCCCGGTGCTGTAGGCATAGTCCTGTACTTCACACAAGGTACGTACTGTATTAGGCGGACAACAGAAACAACTGATATATTCGGTGCGCTCTTTTGGCCAGCGGAGTGTATAAGGAAAATCTTTGCTGATACGTAGGGGGTTGGTATAGAAGAATCGTTTTCCATCCAGGCTGACCCCGCTCAGTACGCTGTTAAAAAGGGCAGTTTCCAGCACATCGGCATATTTGGCATCACCCGTCACCTGAAGCATTCGCCAGTTAAACAGCATGTTGCCTATATTGGCACAGGTTTCATTGTGAGCCGTTGAGTTTGGCAGTTGAAACGCACGTCCGTAGCTCTGGTGTACTTTCTGGATGCTATCAGGCTTGTAATTAGTTCCATCAGGTGATGTGCCATCGTATAAAGCGCCACAGGCACCTGTTACATACATTTTACGGGTAGTAATGTCTGTCCAGATGCTTTCCAGGTTGTCCAGTAATGCTTTCTCCCCGGTTTCAGCATACACATCGGCTACACCTGCATAGAGGTAATTAGCCCTGACGGCATGTCCCATGGCTTGTTTTTGTTTCCGGAAGGGTATCCGGTCCTGATTGTCGTCTGTTCCGTTTTCAACCATTCCGCGAATATCGATCAGATCCTTCGCCAGGGTAAGGTAACGTGGATTGCCCGTAGTCCGGTACATTTCCACAACTCCCATGTAATGCGATGTGCAAATGGCATTACGAGCCAGTTCAGCCGATGCTGTTTCATAGAAGTGACACAGGAAATCGGTTGCTTTTACAGCTGCATTAAACAGCGAGCTTTTACCTGTTGCCCGTTTATGAATGATCCCGGCCATCATCAGATGCCCCAGGTTGTAGGTCTCAAAATTCAGGCGGTTATTAAATGCTCCTTTATCAGCCTGTCCCACATTGGTGCCCACCACTGTATTGTCTGTTTTATGTGTATCAATGCCTTTGTGCATCTCAGCAATAATAACAGGGGTATGGATATATCCGTCGGCACGTTGAACTTTCACAATGGTGGCAATAATCCTGTCCATGAGCGCATCGAGTTTCGGATCTTTAGTCACAGCATATACCGAGGCAACACTTTCCAGCCATTTATAAAAATCTCCATCATGAAAGGGCGGTCCCCAGTGATCTCCTTCTACTTCTCCTGCCGCCACTTCAAAATTGCGGAATGAATGGCTGATATCCGGATTGTCGAGTGTTTTCCACATCGACAGGATCATGGTGTCTTTAAAAACCGTAAACCGTTCGCCCCAGAATCCATTGGTCCATTTTACGGCATCAATGTTGGTGCTGCTCATTTTGGCAAATTTGCTGGTGGAAGTATTTGTAAGACCTTTGTCCTGTGCATAAACCATAATTCCGGTAGTGAGCAGGAGAATAACAAGCAGAAAGAGTTTTTTCATAGTTGTTTAGGAATGCCAAAGGCATTTTTTAGTGGGATACTCTAACATAGACGTACGAATCATTTGTTTTGTACTGAAATTTGAATCAAAAAAAATGCTTCGGGCATTAGTCCCGAAGCATTTTTACATGAATACCCTTTATATGTTTATTGAATGGATACCTTTTGAACGGTTGTACCGGCTTTTACGATATAAATACCCGGTGTAAGAGTCAGGGTTGTGTTATCGCCACTAACAACAGACGAAGCCACTTTTAATCCGCTTACCCCATAAACTGTAACCACATCTCCCACTTTTGCATTTTTTACAACAAGAGAGTTTTTGGTTGAATATACCAACAGGTTACTTTTCGTATTCGTTTCAACTGCTGTGGGCGTTGTAGTACCTCCTGTTGCAAATGGAGTTGCCACTGCTGCCAGACTGATACCGGAAGCTGTGAACGTGCTGCCACTTACTGTTGCTGCAGTTGTAGCTGCATAGCCGGTACCTGAGAAAATAACGGGTGAAGTTGTATTAGTAGCAGTAGTTGGTGTAAAGGCTAATGCAGCAGTTGTTGCAACTTGTGGAGTCAATGTCCATTCATTCAAATTTATTACATAACCTGTAAATGTTCCAACTGGAGTTGCATTAACCTTAGCAGAAATAGTATCATTATTTGCTGGCGTAATTGTAACAGGAGCATAACCTGTTGATGTACCAATCGGGAACAAAGTTCCTGAAGTTGCAGCATTTGTAGAAAGTGCGCCGGTACCACTTGTAATAACATAACTGCTTGATGAACCTCCTGATATTGATCCTGCAGTTAAATTATAGGTTCCCAAGGTAATTGTACCAGAGGATAACTTCAACACGCTATTAACTCTTAGTGATGATTGCAACGGAACACTATATGTACCCGTAGAAATAGTTAAACTATCCAAAGCGGTAGGGAATGTTGCATTTGTCATTAAAAAAGCTGGGGCTGATCCTGTATATCCAAATTTTACAGTTGAATGTATTGGAGTATTTATTTGTAAAGTTTGTCCTGTCAAACTCTTTACTAAATTTATTGTTTTTCCTAAAATTAATGACCCTGAATTACCAACAGTGCCATCTCCGACATTGACAATTAAAGAACTTATATTCGCAGCTACGCTTGTTGTGTATAAGTCAAGTTCATTTCTTGAACGATTATAAGTTCCCAAGTCCAAACAACCATAAATATTATATGTCATATTACTCTGGTTAGCAGAGGAGGCTGAAGCATTATAAGAATGAAATCTACCAGCTATAAATACAGTATCTCCTTTAGCAATGGTACAAGTTCTTGGATACCCATAAGTTGTTTCTGCAGTGTTATATAATGAAAATCCTGGATAGGATGAACTAGAATAAGCAAAAGCGACTGTTTCTTTAAAGTAAACTTTTAAATCTTGCGTAGGAGCAATTCCTGAATTTGCTGGTAACATGGAAACAATTGCAAATATATATCCTGAGGTTACCCCATTTGAAGTTGTAATGGTTACTGCTTTGGCAATATTACTATAATATAAAATAATTCCACATCCATTACTCCCTGAAGAAGCCATTGCCTGACTTCTGTTCCAACCAAAAATACCATTATTTACAATTGTACAACTATCTGTACTAGCCGTTGCGGTTGATCCACTGGATCCATATCCTAAGTAAACATAGGTAGAAGTACTAGAATTCGATCTTCCAGGTGCATAAAACCTGCCAAAATTATATATGTTTTTACAATATAAATTTTTGTCTATATTAAAAACGCCTCCGCTATTAACGGTTACATCCCCATTTGCATATAATGAAAAACCTTTAACAAGTAATTTCCCGGAAACAGATAAATTCATGCAACTTGAATTCGCTGTAATATAAATACTATCATTTGCAGGTATCACGACACTATCACTTGATGTGGGTACTACTCCAGATACCCATGTTGTAGTTGCACTCCAATCAGCACCAGTTGAGAGACCTGGAACGGCTGTTATTATGTTAGCCGAAACATTATTCCCGATTCCTACTAATAGGAGCAGAAAAATTCCAAAAGTAAAGATTTTTTTCATACGTAAATGAATTTATTTGATTAGTATTATTTGATTATAGATACAAGACGCATTTGTTTTTTTGTTGTACTCAAAAGAATATCCTTCATATGCTTAGCCTGATATTAAAAATTACTATTTGCAATAAATGAAAGCGATGAATATTTTTCATTCTATTAGTTTTTCAGTAGCTTGTCTTATTCATTCATCCCTCATTTACTTCCGGATTTACTCCCTGAAATTTTTTAAATTTATTTAATAAGCGAAACAAAATAGATCAACAAGCAATGCCGGGTTATATTATTATATGGTTACGTCTTCATAGAAAAATTGATTACACTCATTTTTTTTTATCCATAATCGGGTCGTAGTTTCAAGAGGGTTGAGAGGGGGTTGCCTGGGGGTTACCTGGGGGTTGCGAGGGGGTTAGGAGGGGTAAACCTCACTGAACCCCCTCGAAACCCCCTCTGAAGTGCCTCCGAATTCCCTTTATACCTAAAACAGAAGCCGGCAAGGGAGTCTTCAGTTTATTCAGGTCCATTAAAGTCATGACACTACATATCCTGATAAACTTTAAAAAAAAATCAGGTATCTAACTTTGGTTGGATCACGGGAAAACGATATTGTTTTAACCAGGTTATCAATATTTCAATGAGTACTAATTTTATTTCGCTCCGTCTCAAGTTTAAGTATAGTAAAGATGTGTCTGTTTATTTTAATATGTAGAATGTATAAGCCTGATGATAAAGATATTTAAGTTATTGGCCGTTTTTTTGTTTGTAATCCAATTTTGTTATGCTGAGAAAGATGTATATATCTATTCTTCTTTTCACGAACCTGCCAATGAAGGGCTGCGTTATTTATACAGCGAAGATGGAATCCATTGGGACAATATTCCGGGTATATGGCTAAAACCGGTAGTTGGTAAACAACAAGTACTGCGTGATCCATCCATCACACAGACTCCAGATGGTACCTATCATCTGGTATGGACCAGCAGTTGGAAAGGAGATCTTGGTTTTGGGTATGCATCCTCCAAAGACCTTATAAACTGGACGAAAGAGCAACTGATACCGGTAATGAAAGAGGAACCTAATACTGTAAATGTATGGGCTCCTGATATTTTTTATGATGATGAAAAAAGTGAACTTGTCGTAGTCTGGGCATCCTGCATCCCCCGACGTTTTAAACGCGGAATTGAAGAAGAGAAGAACAATCACCGGTTATATTACATCACCACCAAAGATTTTAAAACAATTTCGAAGACAAAGCTGCTGTATGACCCGGGGTTTAGTTCCATTGATGCCACCATTGTAAAACGATCAAAGAATGATTATGTATTGGTATTTAAAGACAATACCCGCCCCAACAGGAACCTGAAGGTGGCCTTTGCATCATCAGCCACAGGTCCGTATACGAAAGCAAGTACACCTTTTTCTCAAAGTTATTGCGAAGGACCGACCGTTGAAAAAGTGAATGATAACTACCTGATCTATTTTGATGAATATAAAAAGTTTTCATTCGGGGCGGTAAAAACAAAAGATTTCATTCACTTTTCCAATATATCGAAAGAGGTATCAATTCCCAAGGGACATAAACATGGCACCATCTTTAAAGTACCTGCTTCCGTTGTAAAGAATTTATTTAAAACGTATGAATTAAGTATCATTCAAAATAAAGATACAACTCATACTGATCTTTCCTTAATTAAGTAAACTTAAGTAATTCATAATTCATAATTTATAATTCATAATTCATAATTCAATGTCGTTAAGTTAGTGCATTACTTTGTGAAACTTTGTGAATTAGAGCCTTTGTGGCAAGAAAACATTAGCCACGAAGGCTCTAATTCACAAAGTTTCACAAAGGGTATATTTAAACAAAACTCTTAACTTAACGATATTGAATTATGAATTATGAATTATGAATTGCCTCAACACCGAAATGTAAGCTTTTGTAGAGAAATAAATATTTCATTCGATATCTACGATTACTTAATTAACTTTGTATTCCATTCATTTTATTCAACATGAAAAAATCAAATATAATATTGGTTGGCTGTATCGTTTTGACTTTATCAGCCACTCAATTGTCTGCACAAGAAAAGATTCATTATACCGGAACCGAACTTTCCAATCCGGCATACCATGATGGGCAACTTTCCCCGGCGATTGGTGTGCACAATATACAGGTAATGCGGGTAAACCGGGAGCATCCGGAGGCTGCTAACTGCAATGGCTGGACATATAACCATCAACCGATGCTTGCCTACTGGAATGGTAAATTTTACCTGCAATTCCTGAGCGGAGAGGTTGGTGAACATATTCCACCTTCACAAACATTCCTGCAAACGTCCACCGACGGCTATAAATGGTCGAATCCTGACGTATTATTTCCGCAATATAAAGTTCCCGATGGATATACCAAACCCGATTACAAAGGTGTGGCTAAGAACCTGACGGCTATAATGCACCAACGGGTCGGTTTTTATGTGTCAAAATCAGGACGTCTTATTACGATGGCTTTCTATGGTGTGGCACTGGATAAAAAAGATGATCCGAATGATGGCAATGGTATTGGACGGGTGGTACGTGAGATAAAGAAAAACGGGACTTACGGACCCATCTATTTTATCCATTACAACCATGCCTTTAATGAGAAAAATACCGATTACCCGTATTTTACAAAAAGCAGGGATAAAGATTTTGTGAAAAGTTGCCAGGAAATACTGGATAATCCCTTGTATTTGATGCAGTGGGTTGAAGAATCGGACAGGGGAGACAAACTGATCCCTGTTGATAAAGATTATAAAGCCTTTTGCTATTACCACCTGCCGGATGGCAAAGTAGCCTGCCTGTGGAAACATGCTCTTACGGCTATAAGCACCGATGAAGGTAAAACATGGTCGGATCCGGTACTGCGAGCAAAAGGATTTGTAAACAGCAATGCCAAGATCTGGGGTCAAAGGCTCAGCGACGGAACCTATGCAACCGTATACAATCCTTCCGAATTCCGATGGCCGCTGGGAATATCCACTTCAACTGATGGACTCAATTATACCACATTAAACCTTATCCAGGGAGATATCACCCGTATGCGTTACGGGGGTAATTATAAATCGTACGGTCCGCAATATACCCGTGGTATCCAGGAAGGAAACGGCACACCGCCTGATGGAAATATGTGGATAACCTACAGCATGAACAAGGAAGATATGTGGGTTTCACGCATCCCTGTACCTGTACGCACAAAAGCCATTGCACAGGCAAATGATAATTTTGATAATAATACAGAGCTGTCGGAACTTACCGACTGGAATATCCATTCCCCACTCTGGGCACCTGTTATGCTGGAGAAAATAGCAGGTAAAACCTGGCTGACGTTGAAAGATAAAGATCCGTTCGACTTTGCCAGAGTGGTACGTAAAATACCATCAACAAAAGAATTGAAAGTCTCGTTTGAATTTATGGCCGACCAGAATAACAAAGGGATATTTCGTATAGAATTTCTGGACGAAAATGGCATAGCCTGTACAAGGCTTGAATTTACAGAAGATGGATCGTTGCGGGTTAAAGGAGGATCGAGGTATTCGAATGTGATGAAATACGAAGCAGGCAAAGTATACAAGGTTGAAGCCTTGTTATCGGTTGCCAACAGAAGCATCGAAATTACCATAAACGGCAAGAAATCAGGAACAAGAATATTTTATGCCCCCGTTCCTTCTATTGAGCGCTTAGCATTCAGTACAGGGGATAATGATGCGTTTCCGACAGAAGAAACACCTGCCGACCAGGATTATGATCTTCCCAATGCAGGGGGTCAGGACAGTCTGAGTGTGTTCAGGATAGCAGGCCTTAAAACAGAATCGTTGGATAACGGTGGATCGGCAAACGTGTTGAAGTATTCCGATTTCAACCATTATGTGGATTATTTCAATACGATGGAGGATGAGAATATCGTTCAGGCAATACCAAATGCCAGGTCAGGCGAATGGATGGAACAGAACATCCCCTTGTTTGAATGTCCTCAAAAGAATTTTGAAGAGATGTATTACTACCGTTGGTGGACTATAAGGAAACATATCGAACAGACCCCTGTGGGCTATGGTATGACAGAGTTTCTGGTGAACCGCACCTATGCCGATAAATACAACCTGATTGCATCAGCTATTGGCCATCATATCTATGAAAGCAGGTGGATGCGCGATACGACCTACCTGAACCAGATTATCCATACCTGGTACAAGGGCAATGAAGGGGCACCCATGAAGAAGATGATGAACTTCAGTTCGTGGAATATCGATGCTCTGTTCAATCGCTACCTGGTTACAGGTGATAAGACCTGCGTTACCGATATGGTTAAAGACCTTGAAAATGAATACAGCCGTTGGGAAACCACCCACAGGTTGAAGAACGGACTTTACTGGCAGGGCGACGTGCAGGATGGCATGGAAGAAACCATCAGTGGCGGACGAAAAAAGAAATATGCAAGGCCTACTATCAACAGTTACATGTACGGGAATGCCAAAGCATTATCTGCCATTGAATTATTGGCCGGAAATAAAGAGAAGGCAAAACTGTATTCATTGAAAGCAGATACACTGAAGGGATTGGTACAAAATAAACTCTGGAGTGTAAAACAGAATTTCTTTGAAACCATGCGTACCGATACCCTGGCCAATGTACGGGAAGAAATTGGTTACCTGCCCTGGTATTTCAATTTGCCCGATGCAGGTAAAAATGAGATTGCCTGGAGTCAGATTATGGACGAAAAAGGGTTTTCAGCTCCTTATGGGTTGACAACAGCAGAACGCCGTCATCCTGAGTTCCGCACACGTGGTGTGGGTAAATGTGAATGGGATGGTGCGGTATGGCCATTTGCTACGTCACAGACTCTGACAGCTTTGGCTAATTTTATGAATAACTATCCGCAAAAAGTAATCAGTGACAGTACTTATTTCCGTCAACTGGAGATATTAGTGGAACTGCAGCATCATCGCGGAAAACCATATGTAGGCGAATACCTGGACGAAGTAAACGGCAACTGGTTAAAAGGTGATCAGGAACGCAGCCGCTATTACAATCATTCTACATTTAATGACCTGATCATAACAGGACTTATCGGATTACGCCCCCGTGCAGATAATACCCTTGAAGTAAATCCGTTAGTACCAACCGGGAAATGGAATTGGTTCTGCCTGGATAATGTGCGTTATCACAATCGCAATGTGTCAATAGTCTGGGATAATGACGGCAGCCGGTATCATTTGGGTAAAGGACTCCGTATCTTTGTTGATGGCAGGGAAGTGGGTCACGCTGCAACACTGGAAAAGGTGGTTTGTGTGGATGCATTGAGATAATCTTTTATAAAATAACAATGAAAATAACGCTGATTTCACTTTTAATCTTTTTGTTTGCTTCGCTTGCTGTCAGAGCGATCGAAGTGACCGGGCTTACATGTGAAATGTCTGTTTCACCGATGGCTTTGATTGCAAAGAATCCACACCTTGGATGGCAATTAAAATCAACACAGCAGGGAACACTGCAGTCTGCCTATGAAATTGAAATAAAAGGCCGTGACTTTATATATACCAGTTCGAAAATTAAATCGAACAAAAGCCAACAGGTACTTTATACCGGAAAAGAATTAAAATCAGGTGAAAAATACCAGTGGAGGGTGCGTGTATGGGATGCAAAAAACCTGGAGTCGGAATGGAGTCCCCGGGCGGAATTTAAACTGGCACCCGAAAAATCAACTTTGAATGCCCAATGGATTGGAGCTGTCAGATCTGAGGATGCAAAGATTCCTGCAGGGATAAGGTTCATTACTTCAGAAATGGGGACACCCGACTATAAAGCATTATGGAAAGCCATCGACACACTATCCCAAAAAAGCATTTACCTGCGTAAATCGATTACTATCGAAAAGCAAATCATAGAAGCAACCGCTTATGTCTGCGGACTGGGACATTATGAGTTTTCGTTGAATGGTGTAAAAGTGGGGGATGCAGAGTTTGCACCTTTCTGGAGTGATTACGAGAAAACAGTTTATTACAATACGTTTGATATCACCAACCTGCTCAAAAAAGGAGAAAATGTAGCCGGAGTTTTACTTGGGAACGGCTTTTACAACCAGCAGGGTGGGGTAGGACGATACAGCAAATTGAAAGTATCCTTTGGAGCTCCTACTCTTTTCCTGAAAATGGTTATCAATTACTCGGATGGGACTTCACAGGAAGTCATTACGGATAAAACATGGAAATATTCATTGAGCCCGATAACTTTCAACAGCATTTACGGTGGGGAGGATTATGATGCCCGCCTTGAACAAAAGGGGTGGAATGCTCCGGGATTTAAGGACAAAGACTGGCTTCCGGTTGTGCTTCAATCAGCACAAAAAGGGTTGTTGACTCCTCAGCAGGCAGCACCTGTGAAGATCATGGAATATTATGGCATTCAATCAGTAAAAAAACTGACAAAGCAGGAAATTGACAGTGCTTCCCTGATAACAAAACGTGTGATCGACCCATCGGCTTTTGTACTGGACATGGGACAAAACCTATCCGGCTTCCCAGAAATTACAGTACAGGGTAAAAAAGGAGATAAAATAACGCTGGTGGTAGCCGAAGCATTGACAAAAGAAGGTGCTGCGAACCAGAACCAGACTGGTCGACAACATTATTACCAATACATACTAAAAGGCGAAGGCACTGAAACCTGGCATCCGCGATTCTCCTATTATGGATTCCGGTATATCCAGGTGGAAGGGGCAGTACTGAAAGACGATAAAAATCCTCAGGGATTACCGCTGCTTAAAGATATCAGATCCTGTTTTGTCTATAATTCAGCCGCACATACTTCCACCTTCGAATGTTCGAATGCTATTTTCAATAATGCGCACAGGTTGATCCTGAAAGCTGTAGAAAGCAATATGCAGGCTGTATTTACCGACTGTCCGCACCGTGAAAAGCTTGGCTGGCTGGAAGAAGTACACCTGAATGGACCTGTACTTATGTATAATTACAACCTTTCAACATTTATGCCCAAGATCATGCAGGATATGGCTGATGCACAACTGCCGAACGGAATAGTGCCTACCATTGCACCAATGTATAATATCTTTGGCACTAAAAAAGGATTTGATGAGTTTGGCGACTCACCTGAATGGGGAAGCACCTTGATGATACTACCCTGGATGTATTATGATTTTTACGGGGACTCATCGTTAATAACCGGGTATTATCCGAATATGAAACGGTATATAGATTACCTGACAACACGGGCTGACAAGAATATACTATCGTTCGGATTGGGCGATTGGTATGATTATGGCAATTATAGGGCAGGATATTCACGCAATACACCGGTTCCCCAGGTGGCAACTGCTTATTACTATTATGACCTGACTTTGCTGGCAAAGGCTGCCAGTATGGTTGGAAATAAGGCGGATGCACAGCATTATCTGCAATTGTCAGAAGATGTACGCACTTCCTTTAATGAAAAATTTTTTAATAAGGAAACAAACCAATATGGCACTGGAAGCCAGACGGCTTATGCTTTGGCTGTATACCTGAATATCGTTGAACCGCAATACCGACAGGCTGTACTTGAAAACCTGGTGAAAGATATAAAGGCACATGGAAACCGCCTTACAACAGGAGATATCGGGAATCGTTATTTATTTCAGACACTGGCTAATAACGGCTTGAACGACCTCATGTACACCATGCACAATCACGAAGAAGCACCGGGTTACGGGTTTCAGCTCAAATTCGGAGCTACAACCCTTACCGAGCAATGGGATCCGCGCATGGGATCATCGTGGAACCATTTTATGATGGGACAGATTGATGAGTGGTTTTTTGCATCTCTGGCAGGAATTCAAACAAAAACAGGCAACCCCGGATTTCAACGGCTAATAATACGTCCGGAAGTTGCAGGCGATTTGAAATATGTAAATGCATCATACGAAACGCTGTATGGAAAAGTTTCTGTTGACTGGAAGAGGGAAGATAAGAATTTCACTTTGAAAATAAATATCCCTGTAAATTGCACTGCTGATGTATATTTGCCGGGAGAGAAAGTAGCGAAAGAAGTAGGAAGCGGAAGCTATATGTTTACAAAGAAGCTATAAACAAGTAGAGAGATAAGAGAAAAGAGGTAAGAAGTAAGAGGTAAGGAGTAAGTAGCTGGTTGAAGTAGATTTTCTGATAGAACTAAGTTTTATTACTCAGAAATCATATTATTAAGTAGTAGGAGGTATATGATGTCCTATTATTCTAATTAAAACTTCATAAACCCTCAGCTCTATCACCCTCTCCCGATAGCTATCGGGATTGGGAGAGGGCAGGGGGAGAGGTCATATTAAATTAAGAAATTAAACAGGACATTATATTGTTCCATTTACTTAATATATTTTTTTCGGTTTAAATTGATAGTTATTTATAAAAAGTAAAGAATAAGATTTAATGATATATTTCACTTTTGACCCCCAAACCCCCAAATGGGGGCTTAAGAGAGGAACTTACATGTTTCTATGGTTAAAATAAATTTAGATACTACGTCTTAACATCCCCTCCCGATAGTTGTCGGGATTGGGGGCTTGGGGGTCAAAAACCTGATTATAAAAAAGTCAGATAATTCAACAACATGAAATATATCAATAAATATTATCTCTTACTTAATTAGAATACTAAATGTACATATCCAAAGTCTGGAACTTTGGGAAAGTAGAAAATAAAAAAACATGAAACAAATACTTGTAGTCTTAATTGCTTTCCTGCAACTCAGTATCCTGACGGTTCGTGCCGAATTTATCGACATGCAAAAGGCAGGAGCCAATCCAACCGGGACAAAACTAAATACTGAACTGATAAATAAAACCATAACCCGGCTAAATGCGAACGGGGGAGGAACCTTGTTTTTCCCATCAGGCACATACCTTACAGGGGCTATCAAAATGAAAAGTAATATAACATTAGAACTGGAAGCTGGGGCAACACTCTTGTTCTCGGATAATTTTGAAGATTATCTGCCTTTTGTGGAAATGAGGCATGAAGGTATACTTATGAAAAGTTTCTGTCCGTTGATTTATGCCGTGGATGCCGAAAATATTACCATCAAAGGGGAAGGAAAACTGGATGGTCAGGGGAAAAAATGGTGGGATGAGTTTTTCAGGGTAATCGTTGATGTTAATGCTAACGGTATTCGTGATATCAATAAATACCAGGCTATGTGGGATAAAGCAAATGATGTAAAAGCACTCTATGCTGAAACCAATGAGGATTATATTGGTTCTATGAAACGCCGGTTTTTCCGTCCACCTTTTATCCAGCCTGTACGTTGTAAAAACGTTCTGATTAAAGGTGTGAAAATAGTAAATTCTCCATTCTGGACGATTAATCCCGAGTTCTGCGAAAATGTAACCATCGATGGAATAACCATTGTAAATCCACTATCACCAAATACGGATGGTATTAATCCCGAATCATGCCGGTATGTGCATATCTCCAATTGTCATATTTCAGTAGGTGATGATTGTATTACCCTTAAAAGCGGAAGAGATTTGCAGGCACGTAAATTGAATTTTCCTGATGAAAATATTACCATTACCAATTGTACCATGTTAGCAGGTCATGGTGGTGTGGTAATTGGAAGTGAAATGAGCGGGGGTGTGCGAAAAGTTGTAATCAGCAACTGTGTATTCGATGGTACCGATCGTGGTATCCGTATAAAATCAACCCGCGGAAGGGGAGGCGTTGTTGAAGATATTCAGGTAAACAATATTGTGATGCGGAATATCAAAGAGGAAGCAATCGTACTTGATCTGAAATACAGTAAAATGCCCGAAGAAGCTTTTAGTGAACGAACACCTGTATTTAAAAATATCAATATCAATAATCTGACTGCTACTAATGTGTTGATTCCTATTCGGATTAACGGACTTGAAGAATCATTTATTTCAGGCATATCATTTACCAATATTAATATTAGCAGCAAATTAAAAGCCAGCTTTACGAATTGCAAAAACATAACAATGACGGATGTGTTTGTGAACGGAGAAAAATTAAGCATCGAATAATTACAACTTTAGTTGAAACGAAGAAACAATATCTTATTTTTGTTTTCTCAAACTAGTAAACAACATGAAAAAAATCCTTGTAGTACTCTTAATTGCATTCATTGCGACGACTTCTTATTCGCAATCATATGAGAATAAATTTTCAAAACCTCTCAGTCAGGTTCTGCAGGGGATTAGCGCCCGGTTCAATGTAAAGTTGAAATGTGATGTTGATACTATAGGCAAAGTTGTAACATATGCTGATTTTCGTATACGTCCCTACTCAGTGGAAGAGTCATTGACAAATGTCCTTTCGTTATTTGATTATAAGTTTGTGAAACAAGATAATAAGACATTTAAGATAAAGAACTACGAATATCCCCGCCGTACACCCGAAGATGGGAAGAAAATGCTGGCTTACCTTATTACCCTTTACAAAGATTCAGTTGAATGGAATACCCGTAAAATCTGCCTGTATAAAGAAGTCCGTGACAATCTGCAGATCGACTCACTCATGAAACAAAGGGTGACTTCTAAACCGATACTTTCCAATATCCGTAAATACAACGGCTATTCCGTTCAGAATTTTGCCGTTGAAACATTACCGGGTTTGTATGTCTGCGGTTCTATCTATAGTCCCCAGGCAAAAGGAAAACATGGGGTTATTCTTTGCCCGAACGGACATTGGGCCAATGGACGTTATAATGCAGATGAACAAAACCGGTTTGCCACTCTTGCCAGAATGGGTGCCACCTGTGTAAGCTACGACCTCTTTGGTTGGGGAGAATCTGAATTGCAGGTAACAGCTGCAGCACATCAGACATCAGCGGCTCATGTCATCCAGATAATGAACGGTTTAACCATTCTTGATTATATGTTGACACGAAAGGATATTGACGCTACTAAAGTAGGCGTTAACGGCGGTTCGGGTGGTGGTTCGCAGGTAGTGCTGCTCACAGTACTTGACAAGAGGATTACGGCTGCCTGTCCTACAGTAAGCCTTGCTTCCCATTTTGATGGTGGATGTCCGTGTGAGAGCGGTATGCCGATATCATTATCCTGTGGGGGTACCAACAATGCAGAACTGATGGCTATGTTTGCACCACGACCCGTATGTGTGGTGTCCGATGGAAAAGACTGGACAGCCAGTGTGCCTGAACTGGAATTTCCATACCTGCAACGGATATATGGTTTCTATCAGGCAGGGAATAAAGTGACTAATATCCATATTCCTGCAGAGGGTCATGACTTCGGACCCAATAAACGAACAGCGGTATATAATTTCTTTATTAATACATTTGGATTAAATGCCGGACAACTTGACGAAACAAAAGTAACTATTGAACCCAAAGAAGCCATGTATAGTTTCGGGGTGAAGGGTGAAAAAATGCCTTTAAATGCTATCCATAATTTCAGGGATCTTGATAAGTACTTCAATAAAAAGAATGATATCATTGCAAATTCCAATATTGATGCTTTAACTAAAGCAAAGACATGGGCTGAATCACTTGAATTAAATGATAAGGAAAAGGAAGCGCGTATTCAAACCGTTATTTACAATCATATTAAAGCAGTCCGCGACTGGCACAACGAGCATCCTTATTCAACCGTACCGCAAGGAATAAACCCAATCACGGGAAAATCACTAAGCAACCTTGAACGGGAAGTGATTGCTAATTCCGCTAAACCAAAATCAGTACATGAAGCGCTGATGAATGGGCTTCGTAAGGATCTGACCGAAGAACAGGTAGAAAAGGTACTTGATAAATTTACAATCGGTAAGGTTGCATTCACCATGGGTGGATATAAATCAATAGTTCCTAATCTGACAGAAAAAGAAGAATCATACATTTTATCACAACTTAAACTTGCACGGGAACAAGCTGTAGATTATAAAAGTATGAAAGCCATTTCTATGATTTTTGAAGTATATAAAAATAATTGCGAAAAATACCTGAACGACAATGGCCGCAACTGGCGTCAGATGTATAAGGATTTTTCCAATAAAATAAAGGCTGAAAAAGAAGCCAAAAAGAAAGCTGAAGAAAAGAAATAGGATTCAGTGATCATAATAAGGTGTGGCAGTATGAAATGAAATCATACTGCCACTCCTGTTCAGGGTGGTTAATAAATTAACGAACAGGATAGTACAAAATCACCCATTATACGTCTGTTCTAAAGATAAAACAAACTTCGAATGATTCAATCCACAAAAAGAAACAGCCTTTTCATATTTCTATTTCTGCTCTCAATAGCCACGTTATTCGGACAAAAGAACGAATCAAAGTTGTGGTATGATAAACCAGCCCAGGTTTGGACAGAAGCATTACCCCTGGGAAATGGACGGTTGGGAGCCATGGTTTTTGGAAACCCGGGTACTGAGCAAATACAACTGAATGAAGCGACCATTTGGGCCGGGCGTCCGAATAATAATGCCAATCCAGATGCATTGGTAAACATTCCTAAAGTACGGGCACTGGTTTTTGCCGGAAAATATCTGGAAGCACAAACTCTTGCTACTGAAAAAGTAATGTCCAAAACGAATTCCGGAATGCCTTATCAGTCTTTTGGGGATTTACGGATATCTTTTCCCGGGCATACACGCTATACCGATTATTACCGTGAACTAAGCCTGGATTCTGCTAAAGCCATCGTGCGTTACAGGAACGATGGAGTCACTTACAAACGGGAGATAATAACGTCATTTACCGACCAGGTGATTGTAATTCACCTGACAGCCAGTCAGAAAAAGAAAATCACATTCAATGCCATCCTTACTACTCCCCATCAGGATGTATTAATTGCCTGTGATGGGAATGTGGTAACGCTCGATGGAGTAACTTCCACACATGAAGGACTGAAAGGAAAAGTTCAGTTTCAGGGAAGGTTAACAGTCAGGACACAGGGTGGAAAAATATCATGTAAAGATGGGGTGCTGGCAGTGGAAGAAGCCGACGAAGCAACAATTTATGTTTCTATTGCTACCAATTTTAATAATTATCTGAATATCGATGGCAATGCAGCCGAACGTACTAAGAATTACCTTGATAAAGCCTTAGTTCATGACTATCCTGAAATTAAAAAAGCACATGTTAAGTTTTTCAAACATTATATGGACAGGGTTTCACTTTATTTGGGTGAAAACCATTCGAATGAAACTACCGACAAACGGGTTGAGAAGTTTGCTAAATCGAACGATGCAAACCTTGTTGCTACGTATTTCAATTTTGGCAGGTATCTGCTTATCTGTTCATCACAGCCCGGAGGACAACCGGCAAATCTTCAGGGAATATGGAACGACAAGCTACTGCCATCATGGGATAGTAAATATACAACGAATATTAACCTGGAAATGAATTACTGGCCGGCAGAAGTAACGAATCTGAATGAACTTTATGAGCCGTTGTTGCAACTGACAAAAGAAGTAAGTATATCCGGTAAAGAAACAGCAAAAACTATGTATGGTGCCGATGGTTGGGTGCTACATCACAATACCGATATCTGGCGTATAACCGGAGCAGTTGATAAAGCGCCTTCCGGCATGTGGCCGGGAGGAGGAGCATGGCTTTGCCGTCAGGTATGGGAACATTATTTATATACAGGGGATACTGGTTTCCTGAAATCAATCTATCCGATTATGAAAGGTTCAGCCCTGTTTTTTGATCAGATCATGGTGAAGGAACCCGTACATAACTGGTTGGTGGTTTGTCCAAGCAATTCACCTGAAAATACGCATGCCGGAAGCAAAGGAGAAGCAACTACTGCCGGTGGTGTTACCATGGACAATGAGTTGATTTTTGATTTATGGAATTCGGTTATTGCAAGTTCTAAAATCCTCGGTACTGATACTGAATTTGCGAGTCGGTTACAAAGCAGGTTGAAAGAAATGGCACCTTTTCAGGTAGGACGATGGGGACAATTACAGGAATGGATGTTCGACTGGGATAATCCGGATGATATCCATCGGCATGTTTCCCATTTATATGGGTTATTTCCAAGCAATCAGATATCGCCTTACAGAACACCACTACTATTCGATGCAGCACGTACGTCACTTATCCATAGGGGTGATCCGTCAACAGGGTGGAGTATGGCCTGGAAAGTTTGCTACTGGGCACGATTGCTTGATGGCGATCATGCGTATAAATTGATTACCGATCAACTCTCCCTGGTGCGGAATGAAAAAAAGCAAGGAGGAACCTATCCTAATTTATTTGATGCTCATCCACCTTTCCAGATCGATGGGAATTTTGGATGTACTGCCGGCATTGCAGAAATGCTTATGCAAAGTTATGATGGCTTTATTTATCTGTTACCGGCACTTCCTACACGTTGGAGTAGTGGTGAAATAAAGGGAATAATTGCTCGGGGAGGCTTTGAAATGGATATTAAATGGAGCAACGGGAAAGTGGAAAGAATAACTGTAAAATCACGCATTGGTGGAAATTGCAGGTTACGATCACAAACGCCACTAAGGTGTAAAGGATTGATTGTAGCAAAGGGAGAAAATCCGAATCCATTGTTTGCTGTTCCTACAGTATCAGAACCTTTGATTAATAAAAATGCGAAGCTTAATGCTGTGGATCTAAAAAAAACATATCTTTATGATTTAAAAACTGAGGCAGGAAAAGAATATGTGGTTAATGCCAGCAGGTAGTCTGCAATTAAAAATTTACTGAATTCAAACTTCTCTACGAGAAACTTTCAATACAATCTTTCGATACAAAAAAACAGTATGAGAAAACTTATTTTAAATGCCTTTCTTTTGATATTTATTTCCGGGACATTTTACGCTCAATCAAAACCTGCCAAATACCCATGGGATAATGGAAAGCTGATTGTCAGCGAAAACCACAGGTACTTACAACACCAGAATGGTACACCTTTCTTCTGGTTAGGTGATACAGGCTGGTTATTGCCTGAACGACTTGATCGTGACGAAGCTGAATATTATCTTGCTGAATGCAGTAAAAGGGGTTACAACGTGGTTCAGGTTCAAACAATAAATGCTGTTCCTTCCTATAATTTCTACGGACAATCATCCATGCCGGAAGGGTTTAACTTCAGCGAGATTAACAAAAAAGGAGTTTACGGATATTGGGATCATATGGACCATATCATCAAGTCAGCTGAGAAAAAAGGAATATATATCGGCATGACCTGTATTTGGGGTGGGCTGGTCACTTCAGGCCAAATGACAGTGAAAGACGCACAGGCATATGGTAAATTTCTTGGTGAACGTTATAAAAACTCTCCGAATATCATCTGGTTTATCGGTGGGGACATTCGCGGAGATATTAAGCCTGAGGTTTGGGAAGCACTGGCAATAAGTATCAAATCAGTAGATAAAAACCATATCATGACTTTCCATCCTCGTGGCAGAACTTCATCAGCAACCTGGTTTAATGACGCGAAGTGGCTTGATTTCAATATGTACCAAAGCGGACATCGTAGGTACGGTCAACGAAAAGGAGATGGAGATTATACGATTGCTGAAAATACCGAAGAAGATAACTGGAGATATGTGGAAAAGAGTCAATCGATTACTCCTTTAAAACCAATAATTGATGGTGAACCATCCTATGAAGATATACCTCAGGGTTTACACGATTTTAATGAAGTAAGGTGGAATGCGAATGATGTACGTCGTTATGCCTATTGGTCAGTTTTTGCTGGTTCATTCGGACATACGTACGGACATAACTCTATCATGCAATTTATGAAGCCCGGAGTTTCAGGAGCCTTTGGTGCGAAACGTTACTGGTACGATTGCCTGGAAGATCCGGGGTATAACCAGATGAAATTTCTGAAAGCATTGATGTTAACCTTTCCTTTCTTTGAAAGGCTTCCTGATCAAAGCATTGTTGCGGGACTAAACGGTGAGCGTTACGAACGTGCCATTGCTACCCGGGGTAACGATTATCTGCTGGTCTATAACTATACCGGACGCCCTATGCAAATCGATTTATCAAAAATCAGCGGTGCAAAGAAACTGTGTTGGTGGTTTAATCCAAAAGATGGGATGCTGGAATATATTGGAGAGTTTGAAGGTAATAAAATAACTGCTTTCCAGATTGATATAGCTTATAATTCAGGGAATGACAGGGTGTTGATTGCTGTTGATTCTGAAAAGAATTATATAAAAAAAGGTGCGATTGCTATACCTGACAAATAAACCATACTTCTTTACACCAACCAGGATAAAAAACTGTTATGGTTGATTGAAACAAATATCGTGAAACCAATAATCCTTGTTCACATGAAAAGTAAATTAATTTCGCTATTCGTATTTTTAATAATGTCTGCAGGACTTTCTGCTACGATTTCAATATCTACTCTTCGTACGGAAGGGTTGACCAATCCTATGGGTATTGATGCCGGTCAACCAAGGTTAAGCTGGAAACTGGAAGCAACCACTGAACGGGATGTGTTGCAAAAAGCCTATCAGATTTTAGTGGCATCGTCCATTGAAAATCTGACAAATAACAATGGTAATGTCTGGGACAGCGGTAAAATATCTTCGGATATTTCCATTTGGATTCCTTTTGCAGGTAAATCCTTACAAAGCAATAAACCTTATTTCTGGAAAGTAAAAGTATGGACAAACAAAGGCGAAGGCAGTTGGAGTCCGGTTGCACATTGGAGCATGGGTTTGCTGAATGAAAATGACTGGAAAGCACAATGGATTGGGTTGGATAAGACAATGCCATGGGACCGCGAGAATACCTGGAGCAGACTGTCAGCAAGATATCTGCGTAAGGAATTTTCAAGCACTAAAACTGTGAAGCGTGCGACCGTTCATATTTCAGGACTTGGGCTATATGAATTATACCTTAACGGGAACAGGGTAGGAGATCAGGTGTTAGCACCCGCACCTACTGATTATCGCAAATCGGTTTTTTATAATACCTATGATGTGACTTCCCTGATTCAGCAAGGTAAAAATGCAGTGGGTGTTACACTGGGAAATGGACGATTCTATACAATGCGTCAAAATTACAAACCATATAAAATTATTAATTTCGGTTATCCAAAACTCCGCATTAACCTGACTATTGAATATAGTGACAATACGACTGAAACAATTGGAAGCAATACTTCGTGGAAAGTTACTACCGACGGGCCTATTCGTAGCAATAATGAGTATGATGGTGAAGAGTATGATGCCCGCAAAGAGCTGACAGGTTGGAATAAACAGGGATATGACGATACTAAATGGACAGATGCTGAACGGGTGGGTTTGCCTGATGGAACACTTCTTGCACAACCAATGTCGGGTATGAAGATTGTCGACAGTATTATGCCAGTTTCAATAAAATCATTGGGCACTAAGTTTATTCTCGATTTAGGCCAGAATATGGCTGGTTGGTTACGTATTCATGTTCTTGGGAATGCAGGTGATTCTGTGAAACTACGCTTTGCCGAGACATTACAGAAAAACGGTGAACTGTACGTTGAAAACCTCCGTGATGCCCGTGCTACCGATCTTTATATACTAAAAGGAGCTGCGACAGGCGAAGACTGGTCTCCACGGTTTGTATACCATGGTTTCAGGTTTGTAGAGATCAGTGGGTTGAAATATATACCTGCAATCAGTGATTTTACCGGTGAAGTGGTTAATGATGAAATGGAAAACACAGGAACTCTTACAACCTCAAACAATGTATTGAACCAGGTATTGAAAAATGCATGGTGGGGAATCAGAAGTAATTACAAAGGCATGCCTGTGGATTGTCCGCAACGCAATGAACGCCAACCATGGCTGGGAGATCGCTCCATGGGTTGCTGGGGAGAGAGTTTTCTCTTCGATAACAACGCTATGTATGCAAAATGGGGTGCTGACATTCGCGATTCACAACGAAAAGATGGTTGTATACCGGATGTGGCACCTGCTTTCTGGAATTATTACAGCGATAATGTAACCTGGCCTTCTACCTTTCTGATGCTCTCAGACATGACGTATACTCAATTCGGCAATAAAAAACCAATAGTGGATAATTATACTGCCATGAAGAAATGGATGGAGCATATCCGCAGTAGTTATATGACTAATAATTATATCGTGACGCGTGATGAATACGGCGACTGGTGCGTTCCTCCGGAAAGCCTGGAGTTGATTCACAGCAAAGATCCAAATCGACAGACTGATGGCCAGTTGATTTCTACAGCCTATTACTATAAAATGTTGCAGTTAATGGTTCGTTTTGCCAATGTGCAGGATTTAAAAGAAGATGCAAAAGATTATAACCTGTTAGCACAAAAAGTAAAAGATGGTTTTAACAGCCAATTCTTACGTACTGATTCACTATTCTATGGCAACAATACTGCTACATCCAATTTATTGCCTCTGGCTTTCGGCATGATCCCAAAACAATATGAAGACACAATTTGCAAACAAATTTTAAAGACTGTAGCTGATAATAACTCCCCGCGTATTACCACAGGTCTGATAGGAATCCAATGGCTATTGCGGGAATTAAGCAAGATGGGCAGGTCGGATGTGGCATTTGCAATTGCAACAAACGATAAATATCCCTCATGGGGTTACATGGCAGCCAATGGTGCAACTACCATCTGGGAACTCTGGAATGGTAATACGGCCAGTCCTAAAATGAATTCAGGAAATCATGTTATGCTTTTGGGTGACCTGCTCCCCTGGAGTTATGAAAACCTGGCAGGTATAAAAACCGGCTATGAAAAAACAGCCTTTAAACATATTGTTATGAAGCCTGATTTTGATATTCCTGATCTTGAAAACGTGAACGCATCTTACATCACACCTTACGGGAAAGTTATAAGCTCATGGAAAAAAACACCCATGCATCTTAACTGGGAAATTGCAATACCTGCTAATACCACTGCTGAAGTTCATTTGCCAAATGGAAAAATAGAGCAGGTTGGATCAGGAAGTTATTCGTACAGTGTTGAAATTCCACAAAGGAAAGGAATTGTTACGAACGAATTTCTTTACGAAAAAGCATCTTTCCCGGAATGCCATGCAGCAACCATTGCTGAAACTACAAACGGAGATTTAGTATCTGCATTTTTCGGGGGAACAAAAGAAGCCAATCCAGACGTTTGTATCTGGGTTTGCCGAAAGGATAAAGGAAGTGATAAATGGACTGCACCTGTGAAAGTTGCTGATGGGGTTTTTAGTCCAACACTTCGTAAGGCCTGCTGGAATCCTGTCTTGTTTCAAATGCCACAGGGAAATTTGTATCTGTTCTATAAGGTTGGCAAGAAAGTAGCCGACTGGACAGGTTATCTTACTACAAGTGCTGATGGTGGAAAAACATGGAGCAAATCAGTGAAACTCCCTGATGGATATCTGGGACCGGTTAAAAACAAACCCGTAGAAGTAGATGGAAAGATAATTGCACCTTCGAGTACGGAAACCGGTGGTTGGAAAGTACATTTTGAAATTGCAGTAGATGGTGGAAGGCGTACACATATTGTTGGTCCTCTTGCTGCTGAAAAAGCAGTGTTGACTCAGGATATGACAGAGGATAAAAGCAATAAAAAAGAAGATATGGAAGGAGGCGACAATTCATCTGCCAGCACCGTTCAGGCCATACAGCCCAGCATATTGACTTACAAAGATGGCCGCCTTCAGATACTTTGCAGAAGTAGAAACGGTGCAGTTGCCACATCATGGAGCAGCGATAAGGGTGAAACATGGTCGCCATTATCTCTTACTTCGCTGCCAAACAATAATTCAGGAACTGATGCCGTAACACTGAAAGATGGCAGGCAGGTAATTGTTTATAATGCCGTACGAACTGCAAAAGGAGAAAAGAAAGGACCACGTACCCCTTTGAACATAGCCACTTCAACCGACGGGATCCATTGGGACATGAAACTGGTACTTGAGGATTCACCCATCTCACAATACTCGTACCCTTCCATCATACAGGGTAAAGACGGACGAATCCATGTAGTTTATACCTGGCGAAGACAAAGAATAAAGTATATGGAAGTGAAGTTGTAATTAAGTTCCAACAGTTATGTGTTAATATACTTTAATATTATAGTTTAATGGTATATAAGGCGTTACAAATTTTTAAATGTGACGTCTTATTTGATATATACTGTATGTTAGTTTCTGTAATAGAGACTAAACTGCATATCGTTTTATAGCTCAATCTAATCAGAATTAAACAATTAAATATCAAATTTATGAAAAAAATCATTACTTCTCTTATGGTTTTGTTCTTCCTTATTGGAACCGGAACAAAAAGTTATGCTCAGGCTGCTGGCGACTATGTATTTACGCAAGCAACAGATAACCTCTGGGCAACAGTAGGTAACTGGAGTACCTCTGATGGTGCCGGAAATTTAACTGCAGCAACAAGAACTCCTACAGCTTTAGATAATGTGTGGATTCCTGCAACTAAAGTAATGAGCACTGTTGGTGCCACAATTACCGGAACAGCTGCATTTACTTCAGGATCTCCAACAATAACTTTAACGACAGCAAATACCAATATTGCAGTAGGTATGGCAATTAGAAATAAAATTGTAACTGGAGCTAATTATGGTTTTACTCCTGGCACTTATGTTACAGCTGTTAGTGGTACTTCCGTAACATTATCTAAACCAGTTACATTAACTGGCTCGACAGTTTCATTAGAATTTTATCCAACATGTAAAAATCTGATTGTAAATGGATCCTTCACTGTTTCAACTCAGTTTGTAGTGTTTGGAGATGTAACTGTAAATACTGGCGGTATTCTTTCACAAAGTTCGGATTTATATTGTGCAAATATTAATAACTACGGAACATTTAATGCAAATGCCGGATATAGAAGTGCTAAAAATCTCTATTTAGGTTACATTGGTGCAACACCTGGTGCAGGTGATTATACAATTATTAACGATGGAACTTTTGGAGATACTGCGCCTAATATACCTCAAGGAAATACTAGCGGTATAAATGTCATATACAGCAATCAAGCTAACAGCGTTACTATCAAAGCTTCATCACCATCAGTTTCTACTTATAAATTCAATGTAGCACAAATATTGCCTACAAGTATTATCAAGACTTTAGCAAATACGACGCTTAATATTAAACAATCCATGTCATTACTAAAAAGTAGTGGAATAAACTTATCTGTTCAAAATAATGACTCATCGGAAAATACTATTCGTACTTGTAATATCGACCCCGGAGTAACTGTATATCTTGGTTGTAATTTTCATGCAAATCGAGGTGTAATAGCTTCTCCCCAAGGCAGCTATACGTATAACGTGAATGGGACTCTTGATTTAGGTACTTATCCATCAGTAAATAATAATCTAACACCCCAAGCATCACAAACAACCGCTTTTAGTTTGTGTATGACTACAGTTGTCGGAAATACTGGTTCGTTGACATTTAATCTGGGTGATGGTACACAAGCCAATGCAGGCACCTTGGTTTTGGGTAGCAATGTGCAATTAATTAAACTGAGAACTCAGACTATGGCTATTAATTTCAAAGATTATTCAACAGTAAAAGTAACCGGAAACTATGATTGGGTGATGAACTATCAGTTGCTGAATAGCAACGTCCCTGCATTGTATTTATTTCCAAAGAAATACTATAACCTGACTCTTAATGGTGCAGGAGTAGTATTACCTGTAGTTGCTGCTATAAAAGGAACAAAGGCTTATACCAAAACTTATGCAACTACTCCAGTAGTTAACTGGGTAGCAGCAACGAGTGCTACACAAGGTTCAATACTATATACAGGTGTTGGTTATTATTATGTTCCTGTTGTAAGGGCTACCAGCTCTTATAAATCTGGTGACAATCCTATAACCTTGGTTGGTGATACTATTCTTCAATATATTAAAACAGGGCTAACAATAAGTGCTTCAGGAGTATCAAATTTCACAGTATCCTCGTTAACTGGCAATAGTCTTACCATGAGTGCTGCAGTAGCAGACATGTCTCCTAACCCTACCTCGGTATCAAATGTAACAGTTTCATTTACAGGAGCTAAATCAGATGCAGTGAATAAACCTATTGGAACAAGTTCAGATTCTAACAATCCTGTTCTAGATGGAACACAAAGTCTTATTTATTTAGGCGGAACTGATTTCCCAACTGCTTCAACTGTTCTTTCTACCGCTGTAAATTCTCCGGATGCTACCAGTAATGCAATCGTTTATTCAAGCGATAGAAATAAACTGGTAATTTCGAATGCCACTACAGGTGATATTGCTACTGTTTATTCAATAAGCGGAATTAAAGTAGCTTCTGCGAAACTAACAAGTGATAAAACGACGTTAAGCATTGCAAGTGGAATTTACCTGGTTAAGATTAATAGTTCAGTTTCAAAAGTGATAGTACGGTAATTTCAATAATTAATTAATAGAAACGGGATGTAGCTTACTAGTTACATCCCGTTTTTATTTTATAATGGCGGAAAATAGAATGTAAAAACATGCTCAAAGATACAATGCAAAACGGGTAATGTTTTATATTCGTTATACGAATGAACATGTTTAAATAAGGCTTAAAAGAGATATTACAGAAGTTGCCAGCACATGAAAAACGATAGGAATAACATGGTTGTTCCTCTAAAGACAGCTACTTCCTGCCATAAAAATACGATAATATTTTGTGGCAATAAGAATCCATTCAATGAAACTCGTAAACTTATTCTGGAAACAAGACTCCAACGTGATTATTACAGCACAAAAAAACTCCCTCAAAGGCAATTGCCTTTGAGGGAGTTTTACTTTCAAACTATAAAATATCAGATATCCATTATTTCTTTTTTGTTTCGTCACGGACTTTAATACGTGCATACCAACCTTCCCGTTCTTTTACAAGATCATAACCTATCTTGGAGAGGTAGTTGTTGATACGGCCTTTGTATTTACCAAAAGCTTCATGTTTCTTGTTCGAAGTTTCGGCGTCTAAGGCGAATTCACGACCTTCCTTAAGCCATGCAAGTATTTGTGTTTTTTCTTCAGTCTTGAGGCTCGGAATCATGTCCAGCGTGGCATCATAGGTTACCTTCACTACCCCGAACGTAATACCATCCTTTATTGCTTCAACCTGTGCTTCGGTCAGGTAAAGGGACAGGCTTGCAGGGAAGGCAAAATGGGAACGGTATAATGCTGCTTCTTTCTCGTTTTGAGCGGCATTCTGAGCATTGTTCTTTGCTTCACCTTTCAACGAGGATCTCTTTATGCGATTCACGGCAGTATCACGTTTTGAAAAGATATCATTCAATTCAAAGTATCGGTTCGCAACAATATTCAGTACATTTTGTGTAACTGATGCATCTTTTAAATCGAGTTTGTCAACTATTTTTTTTGAACGGTCAACAATGTTTTCCACATACTTTGGATCGCGGTTCTTTGAGTCCAGATCCACTGCCTTTACAGTTGTAGTTAACAATATAAAAAACAAAAGAACCCCTAACCCCTGAAGGGGAAATAAGTTAGTTTTGTTTCTAAAAATTCTTTTGATATTCATTTTTAATTATAATTAGTAGTTGAAATCCAGTTCCCCTTTAGGGGTTAGGGGTTCTTTTTACATTAATTTTCCCTTTTCAGCCAATGTATCGTGGTTGTTTTCAGGTTTTGTCCAGTCTGTTTTTTTCTTTGTATCGATACCGTTGATATATTTTTCGATATTGGTATAACCGTCTCCAGTGCAATCTTTGATAGCATCGGAAGGGTCATTCGGATTTAAGCCATTTGCTTTTTCCCATGCATCAGGCATACCATCACCATCACTATCTTTGTATGCTTTTCCTTTATATTCAGGATAACCACCTACCTGACGGATGTCGGTAATAATGCCTTTTTTATATGAGTCCTTGGCTAAACGACGGTGTTTGAACTGATAGAAGTTTACAGTGTCAAGTCCTTCTTTATAGAATACTTTTCCTGTTTTTACCTGAGTCAAGATATGTTCGTCAACAATATCACGTTTAGGAATATTGGCTCCTACATTGGTTGTAACAAAGTCATAAGCATCTTGTGCTTTCATGATCGGAAATTCAGGTTTTGGGAAAGGTTCATTCCAACGCATTGAGTCGGTATATTGTCCTGTGTTTTCCATTTCTTCTACCTGGATACCACCGTTCCAGTTGTCTTTTGTTACTGCATCATTTCCTTCCATGATGTTTCCATTAGCATATACACGTCCAAATACCAGGTATCCTAATTTGCTGCGACCTGATTCAGGTTTCAGAATACGATGTCCGATAGGGGCATCTTTTGGTGTAAGTGGTCCCGGTTTATAATAATTATTGATGATATTATACAGGGCAGTATAGTCCCCGCCATCTACCGAACGGTTTGCCCAGTTATAAACCACATTATTTACAAAATTGAAAATTCCGTTCCATCCAATTGATGGATTACGACCTGCATTGTTTGCCCAGAGGTTACGCATAAATGAACAGTTTTCACCACCCAGCGTACTACCAAAAGCATGATTATATGTGTCCAAAGCCTGTGCAGAAATTGTATTCTGTATGGTCACGTTTACTGTTGGAAGTTTTTCGTCCTTCATACCCGGACCCGGATTGAACATATGACGGTAAAAGGAAATGTTTTCATCCAATCCCCACATGCACGAGCAGTGGTCGATCATGATATTCCCTACCGGGTTACCTCCGAAAGAATCATCACGACGTTCTACTTTTGTTTCACCACGACGGAAACGCATATGACGTACAACTACATCATGTGTATTTACCCAAAATGATTCGCCTGCCACACAAACACCATCGCCCGGAGCCGTTTGTCCCGCAATGGTAACATAAGGTGCTGCAATAATTATTGGTGATTTCAGGTGGATAATACCTGCCACATTAAAAACTACGATACGGGCTCCAGCAGTTTCTTCACAGGCTTCACGTAATGTTCCGTGACCACGGTCGGCAAGACTTGTAACTGTAATCACTTTGCCACCACGACCACCAAAAGAGAACTGGCCACCACCTTCAGCACCCGGGAATGAAGGGATCTTAGCCTGAGGTAAATCAGTTGGACGGGCTGCCCATGGAATATACGGGCGACCGTTGGCTTTCTCGGCTTTTAGAATAAATTGGTTAGCCAGCATAACACTATCCACAACTCTGTTTTCACTATCGATCATTTTATCGGCCGAAGCTTTTAAATCTTTCGGTACATCAGGATATTGAGCCTTAATTGTTGAAAGAGGTACTAAAAGCAACACAGCGCAAATACCCAAAAATAAATTCTTTTTCATTGGACTTTTCTTTGTTTTCTGTAATAATATCTATTTATAATCTAAGATTAAGACGACAAGTGTTGCCTGTTGTACTCAAAATCGCTGTGCAAATATAAACAGAAAATGGAGATACTGATGCTTTATCAATATCTCCACCTTCATGAAATTTATATCCAAATTTGATTATTATCTTCAAATAAGGCAAATCAAATTCATTCCTTTATTATTTTAAATTGTTGGGTGTCACCTGAGCCGTTTTTAATCTGCACCAGATAACAACCTACTGTAAGATTGGATATATCTACAAAATTACTTCCTGACAATGAACTAAACAAGACCTGTTTGCCTGCCAGGTCAAAAATTTTCGTAGATTGCAACGGTTTGTCACTTATTACCTGAAACTTTTTTTTTACTACAGTTGGAACTATGCTTGCATTAAAACTCTTCACCTCCTGTACGGCTGTAGTAAAAGAATGAGCAATATTCTCTCCCATCAGACTGGCAAGATAAACTTCCAGAGCTGTATATCCTTCAGGAGTTTTCAGATTACGGTCTTCTGCATTATTAGGATCCAGTCCATTGGCAAGTTCCCAGGTGTCAGGCAGGCCGTCTTTGTCGGTGTCAGTTGGAGCAACAGTTGTTGCATAAGGTCTGTAACCTTCTGCTTCATACGATTTATCAATAATTCCCCATGAACCATGTGAGGCTTTAAAGGTTGCAGTTCCGTTTTTCACTTCGCGAATAACTCGTCGTTCTACAGAATCTCTGTTGATGGTACCTACTTTAGAAAGAATGGAAGTATACGCGTCAGTTGCACTCTGAATGTTCGTCTTATAAGGAGAATATCCTACCCAGGCACTATTATACACAACTTTGGAAGGTGGTGAAAGTAACGTATCAGAACTTGCTGTTGCTTTTGTTGGTAGTGGTACTGATCCTGCTGTACCAGACCATTTCCAGGTAAATCCGTTCCAGTTATCTGAATTTATGGCAGGGTAACCTTCCATAATATTTCCTGAGAGATACCATCTTGGAATGGTAGCGCCATTAACGATATAATTTGTAAAGAAATACTTATTTCCCGTTGGTGTAGCCGGTCCTGGTTTATAGTAGTTACTTACAAAATTGCAGGTATGCGAACGGTCACCAGTATTAACATCTCCACCATATGCTGCACCGGAACTTCCCCAGTTGTATACCACATTGTTTAAAAATTCAATAAACACATTTGTTTCATTATCTGTTCTTGCTCCGTTTAGACGAGGTGAACGTGATTCGTTATTCGTCCACAGGTTATGATGATAAGTGGCACAGATACCTCCGGTTTGTGACCCATATCCTCTGACACCTTTGCCATGGCCATCATCATAAAGTGCATCGTGAAATATTGACCATTGAACGGTCGTATAACGATTGTCATAGAACGTAAGATTTTCTTCACCTGACCATCCAAAATTACAATGGTCAAATATAACACGAAGTGCATTTTCGCAACCTACCGATCCTCCGGGAAGAAAAGTACTATCTGCAGCATTTTCTCCGATACGAAAACGCATATTGCGAATAATTAAGTCGGTCGCGCCACCCAGATTCAGCTTGGAATTTCGGATACAAATTCCTTCTCCGGGTGCAGATTGACCTGCAATGGTAAGATTAGCCCTTGAGCAACGAATGTCATTTCTATTTGTTACAGTGGTTCCCGAAGTAGTCAAATAGGGTTTAAGTTTAATAGCCCCCGAAACGCGAAATAATACTGTAAGAGGTTCACCCGGATATTGAGTTAAAGCCCACCGGAAACTTCCGGGTATTGGCGCTTCAAGGCTATTATATGCGATATAATCGTCTAAGTTTTCAACAAATACTACTTTTCCACCACGACCACCGGTTGCAAATTTACCATATCCTTCTGCGGTAGGGAAAGCCGGGGTCTGAGAATTTACAGATGTTGATACAGCTGTAAAAAACAGCATGGTAAGCATTAAATGAGTTTTGATTCTTTTCATTATATTCTAAGAGTTAAATGATTGAGACAAAAATACCTATCATATTTTGTTTCGTTTGAGAAAAATTGGTAAATGATGTGGATTATTTCGTATTTTATCGTCAATAGGTACTGAAGTCAATCTGAATCTAAAGTAAATTGTTTTATTTCGTGTTAAGTACTATCTTTTTTGTAAAAACGGAGCCCTTGTCATGTATTTTTATAAAGAATACTCCCTGATAGGAGTTGTTTAATGCCAAGGCGGATACGTTTGTGTTTTGTGAAATAATGCTGCCAGTTGTCGACAATAATTGAATCAAGTCTACTGATTGGTTCAGTGATATGGATTGATTTGTCACCTTGATTTCCGGATCATTCAGTTGAATCTCCGATAGTGCTGTAGGTATAGTTGTTGCTTCACTTAATACTCCAATGGGGTTTAAGGCTCGTACGCTGTAAATTCCATTCGTTCCGGAATTATCTACATAATTTATTCCTGTAACAGAGCCAAGGTATTTCCCATCTTTATAAATTACATAACCAATTGCATCAATTAGTGCATTCCACGAAATGATATTGTTTGTTACCGAAAGAGTTGGTTTTGTAGGAGACACACATAAACTTACCGGATCGTAGGCAGTAGTGCTGAGCTGTACGTACACATAAGCTGGATTCAGGAAATTATCTACATCTTCTTTGGCTAGTTGGAAACTCCATGAAACACGACCTGAAGTATTCACCGGTGATCCATTTTTATCCACACTGGCATATTCTCCAAAACTGGCAGTGGTCTCGTTTCCACTCATGGTAGTCCAACCTGCTGCTTTAATATGCGATCCAAGTTTACAGTTTATGTAATATGCACCACTATTAACATTCCATGGTCTGCCTAAACTAAAACTATTATCAGCAACATCCGGATTTGCAGTTATATTGCAATTGCGGAATACGAATTCAAGATTCAGGTCTCTTCCTGTGGTTGTTGAACTTGCGGGTATGAATTTATATCTATCTTCAGGAGCTACAATATAACCTCCTCCTTTAACACAATTGATGGTGCAATCATCAAAAAATACAGTGCCACCGGCATAAATAAAATCGACTGCTCCTTCAACCCAACAATTTTTAAAGTAACCACGTGTTCCCTTTTTAGCTCTATATGTATCCTGGTAACCCTTTAAAGTACAATTTTTAAACGTTGCCATATCACCTGCTGTATATAAAGCAAGTGCCTGACCTGTATTTCCGGCAGAATTCACAAAAGAAACATTTTCAGCATAGAAATTCTTGGCATAAATCTGGAAGGTAGTTGTTAGTTCAAAAGTAGATACCATATTAAGTGATTTGTCGTAACTGAGAATTACACTATCACGATGTTCTCCTATCAAGCTTATAATTTTATTAGATGCCGTTGTTTTTGTACCGATAGATGTTTGACCATAATACATACCATTTTTTATAAATATAATACTTCGCTCATTGTCCGGACAAGCATTTATTGCCGCTTGAACTGAAGTGTAGTCACCCGAACCATCTGTTGCAACGATATATTTGAAAACCTGAGAAGATACTTGTATGGAATATATAAAACAGAGGCTTAGTATAAGAAGTAAATATTTGTGTTTCATTCCTGATAGATTAGATAGTTTGTAAATAGAATGCTCTGAAAATACTGATTCCCGTAGCTGACAAAATTTATTAATGTATCAATAAATTTTGTCAGCTACGGGAATTCAGATGTTATAATTATAAATCACGTTGCTTGACAGCAAACTAATTTATTCAGCTAATGGATCAAATGTTCCAAGACCACCAATTTGTGCATCAGTCCAACCTATCGTCTGAAGCAATGTCACGTTATTTTTTTGTGCACCTGGTACAAGGCCAATAAAATAATATTCAGGTCTGAAAGAAATAACTTTACCACTTGTATCGACTGAACGTGTTTTACGTGTCAAATTATATCTGTAAAATAATTCAAGTGCATTTCCAAGTGTAGTAAAATCTTTATTTAAATCCCATGCTGCCGGACGTACAATGCTATTGGCAATAATAGGGTCTTTACCTGGTTCTTGCAGTGCAATACCACCTCCTGTTACAGCATTTGAAACCCGAACCTCAATACCCGTTCTACGTTTTCCGTTTAGTGGTTCAAGGTTAAGATAGGTACATGTATTACCATTAAATCCCGTTAATGCCCAACTGGAATTCAACGTACTCTGACCAGCACCACCATCCCAAAGCATCCAACGGCGCATGTCATAGAAACGTTTTCCTTCAAAAGCCAGTTCTATTTGTCGTTCATACAATATCGCTGCAAAGAGTGCTGCACGGTCAGTTGCTAATGCATCATCCAACCCACAGGTTCCGGTATATCCTACACGATTACGAATAAGTCTTAAGGCTGCAAGTGCTTCAACTCCTTGACCTGCGCCACAGGCAGATTCAGCAAAATTTAAAAGAACTTCTGCATAACGAATCTCCATATATGGTGCAGAACTTAAACCAAACGGATTAGCGTTTGTCAGGTCGTAAATATATTGAGGATTTGGATTGACTCCTAAATCATCTGAACGTTTTCTTATATAAACGCCTTTATAACTATCTCCTAAACCATCAGCAGCATAACCGCTTACACCTTCATTAGCCTGTTTAACAGCATCAGAATACCATGTATAGTTCCATACTACATAATTTGCACCTGTATATGGATAGGATGCTATACCTTTTGATGTTGGGTCTCCACTAAATTTCCATTCAACACCAGGGAAGGCAAATGTTCTGTAAAAACGAGGATCACGATTTAAAATGAATAACTGTGGATCGTATCCATTTATTGGATTCCAGCTTTTATCTATAGCTGGTTTTCCATTAGCCATCGGAAACAAATCAACCATTTGAGCTGTTGCACCTTTACCTGTACTTCCACTGTACGTGTTATATGGTCGAATTGAGTTTTCCCAACCGTTATTAAAGTTAGTAGCTGTACTCCCTGATTGTTTGATATTATTGTAAAGAGTTACAAATACTGCCTCAGGACTCTTTGTGTCAGAAAACATTTTAGCCCATCCAGAAGCATTTACACCCGGTTTGTCTGCATTTGCCAGTCCGAAATATCCACTAGATTTTAATTTTTCAATAGCACGTTTATTGACTGCATATGCTGAATCCCATCGAACTGAATTGTCAGTTCTGTTAAACAATGGACTTGCATACAATAAACGTGTACGTCCCATTAAAGACAATGCTGCACCTGAAGTTATGCGTCCCCAATTGTCATCAGTCCATATTACCGGTAAATAATCTGCTGCCTTTTGGAGGTCACTGCAAATAAATTCAATACATTTCTTTGTTGATGAACGTGGGACTACTAAATCTAAACCACCATTATCACCGGCTACAGGATTTTGCAATTTATCAACAATTGGTACTCCACCATACACATTTACTAATCGATAATAAACCCAGGCTCTAAAAAAATATGCCTGTCCGAGTAGCTCTTTCTTCTGATTTTCAGGTAGTGTACCATTTTCAATTCCTGCAATGGCATCATTACAGTTTCGAATACGACCATATGGTGACCGTGATGTTTTTGCTTCACCAAAAAAGTAATCATCGAGTGTGGTATTATCCATTATATTATCACTTACATATTTTGACAAGCCACCATATTCTTCTGTTGAAGTTGAATATACATCAGATACTCCGGCACTGGGATAATCGTATGTTACTCCTGATGTTGCTCTGGGTAAGAGTAATGAATAAATGTCATCGATTCTTCCCTTTGCACCTTGATACGTGTTGTAAATGACATTCGTCGTATTTGAATAGTCCTGTTTTTCCTTTAGGAATTCATCGCTACAGCTGGTTTGTAAAGCTGCAGAAGCAAGTACAACCGTTAATATACTATATTTTTTTAAGTTTTTCATTTGTCTTTATATTTTAAAATGAAACATTTACGCCCAGAGTTACTCTTCTCAGGTTTGGATATGTACCATAGTTTCCTGACATTGGATCAATAAAATTATCAGGAAATGGATTGTATAAACTCATTACATTTTGTACTGATATATTTAATTTACAACTTTCGAGAGTTGCCTTTTTGACTATGTTTTTTGGTATTGAGTAACCTAATGTGAGTGTGTTAATTGATATACGTGTACCACTTATTCTCCAAAATGTAGATTCATAGTCATTTACCGAGTAACGTAGATTTGGATATTTTGCATCCACATTTTGTGCTACAACAACATTACCCTGTGCATCTGTTATGTCGCTATAAACAAACATATTGTTTGCCCAGAATGAAGGGAGATTTGTATATTGCATTGTTTCATATCCTCCGGCTGTTGATACAAGGCTTGAAATACTGCGTGCTTGTTTAGGAACATAACTGTACCCACCCCAATTAGCGCTTATTTGTGCACTAAATGAAATACCTTTCCATTCACCCCCTAGGTTAGCTGTAAATCCATATGGATTGCTTCTGTTTGAAATTAAAATACGGTCATTTGCATCTATGTATCCTGCTTTTGGATCGTTCGGATCGTTCGGACCATAATAGGTTCCATCTGCTTTCTGAGAACCTCTGATGTTATTGTATATTAACATACCTGGTTGAACATTGTCTTTGGTCATTCCCATGTAGCTGACAACTTGGTTCTTGCTAAAAAACTCTTCAATTTCCTGGCGACTGCGGAACATTCCAATACATTCGTATCCCCAACTGCCGACATCATCGCGTTGACCGGGGTGTACATCATCAAAAGGGATAAGTGCCGGCCAGGGTTTTACTAATATTTTATTGTCAGATAATCCTGTGTTAATCTTTATATTGTATTTGAAATCTCCGATTTTATCTTTCCAACCAATTGAAAATTCAACACCATAATTGTCAATAGCTCCATAATTTTCAGCTGCAGCTGCTGTTCCAACTGTTGCAGGGAAACTGCTTGAACCTTGTCGGGTCATAAACACACCTCTGTTCCATTCGTAGTAACCATCTAACCCAAGTGACATTCTGTTTTTAAGAAGGTTCATGTCAATACCTAAATTCGATTTATAGCTATTGTCCCAATGTGCTTCGCTGTTTACTGCACCATCTGGCAAACTGATATGTGAACCTGCAATGGTTGTAGGAGTAATTCCGATGATGGGTCCTTTGTCACTGTTTAAACCATAAGTTTGTAACCATTGCCATGCTTTGATATTATCTCTACCAAGTAAACCTAACGATCCACGAATCTTTAAAAAGTCAATACCTGAAAGTTTATCTTGAAACCATTTTTCTTCTGATACTACCCAACCGGCTGACAAAGATGGGAATGTGGCCCAATAGTTATCAGGTGAAAATTTTGTAGATGCATCTACACGCAAAAGTACTTCCACCAGATATTTGTTGGCATATGCGTAGTTCATACGTCCTGCATAGGATAAAATCCCTGATTCACTACGACCGAATTGTGTTGATTGTACTCCGGTAGCACTTGTTGATTGACCGTTTGTAAATGGATAAGGGTCAAGTACTTCTCCGTTTAGATCTTCCGATTCCGATTCGGCTTTTTCAATTGTAAATAAAGCACTCACATCATGTTTCCCGAATGAACGTGCATAATTTGCAGTTAAATTCATTTGATAGCTGTTACCACTTGACATACTGCGACGTACCGAGTTACCATTTGTCACTGTAATTTTATTCAAATTGCTCTCTGACATGTCAATCTCATCTTCCGTGTATAAATGCATGCCACTTCCAGTACGCTTATTAAATGAGTAAAGTGTGTAGTTCGAGGCGTACTGATTTGTTTTGCTGGTACCTATGTTTTTCGAATACGAGAAACGTACTTTTAACCCTTTTAATGCATTTATCCAACTGAAATCATATTCAAGTGAAGTGTTTATAGTCATATTGGATGACATAGATTTACTATAGTTATCCAAATTCTGAGTTGTTTTGTAATTATATAACTGAAATTGTTCTCTACCACTGTTGGTGATGCCATATGCTGCTATTGGCAATCCATTTACATAGTCGGGCATATAACGCGGGTGAGTCAACAGGTAGTTGTAATCAGTCTCTCCACCATTAGAACCACCAATCTTGCTGTAGCTTGAATTTTTATCACCATAATCTCCTGAAACTTGCAAAGATGCTTTTAACGATTTGCCTATTTTTGCATCTAAACCTGCCCGATAGTTCCAACGATTGTAATCAATATTACCAAGGTTTCCTGCCTGAGTAGTATATGACATTCCTGCAAAGTAGTTTGTTTTATCATTACCGCCCGAAACGTTAATCGCATGTTTTTGTGTTACGGCTGCTTTCCATTCACGTTCAAGCAAATCATAATTCAGGCTTTTCATTTTTTCAAGTTCATCTGCCTGAAACATATTCTTAAGATTTTCTGCCTGATCAATATTGTCTGTCGAGTTAGCAAATCGAACTGCATTCCAGATTTTTCCATAATTATATGCATCAAGCATCTTGGCTCTGCTAACTTCATCCGTATAACCGAATTGCCCATTGTATGAAATTTTTGGAGCTCCATCTTTTCCGCGTTTTGTTGTTACCAGAATAACGCCGTTAGCTGAACGGGCACCATATATTGCAGCGGCAGCATCTTTTAATACCGAAACATTTTCAATCATTGTCGGATCAAGGTTGTTAAATGCTGATTCGGAAGAAATAAAATCATCGATCACATATAAAGGTGAATTGTCCGGAACAAATCCGGATACAGTTGAAAATTCCGAGTTAACCGGTGCTTGACGTATGGTCATGCGGGCTGCTTCTCCTGGGCGTCCGTTACCACCACTGACACTTAAACCTACTATTTTTCCAGCAAGCAAACTTCCCAGATTTGTGCCATTTAAATTTTCAATTTCTTTAGGATCGAGAGTTGATATTGCCCCTGTCAAATGTGCTTTCTTTTGGGATCCATAACCAACTACTACTACTTCATTTAATTCGGAATTTGTTGGTACAAGATTAACAGTTAGATAGGCTTTATCAGTAAGTTGTATTTTTGTGGTTATATAACCAACATACGACACTTGTATTGTTTTTATACTTGTCGATACTTTAGGAATTGAAAATTTACCGTCAAGACCCGTAATAGTTCCATTATTTGTACCCGGAATGATTATGTTGGCTCCAATAATAGGTTCAGATTTTTCGTCGAGAATAATCCCTGAAATTAATCTGGTTTTTTGTGCTGTCACCGAAAAGGACAAGCACATTGCCAACAGTAAGATTAATATATATTGAATTTTTTTCATTTGTCGTATTTAATATGTTTATAATATCTTGTTCCTTATTGAACTATTGGTAACCAACGGGGATCGCCACCATTATTACCAATAATCGTTGCAGCACCAACTGTAAAGTTTCCATTTGCCGGGTCTGTAAACATTGGGTCTACACCATAACCATTTCCACTCTTATCTCCATAACTTGGATCGATTTCGTTTGCAGAAGGGAATGCTCCATCGAACCAATAACAGTTATATGCAAAAGTTTTAACCATGGAAGTTGAACTAACACATAAGCGGCGAACAACTGCATTTGAACCGCAGTCAACAAAAATATTTTTTGACAACTTAAGTGCTACACTTACGTTGCTCATTCCGGAATAGTTACCCATTTGGCCAGAGTAAACAACATTGTAAAATGTGTTGTTATTGAGATTTATTGATGCAGCAATAAAACCAGCACGGTCAGGTCGCCCGCTATTCTCATATCTCAACATATATCCTCCGGTTTTTACTGTACCGTATATGGTATTATTGGTCAGATAGACATTATTAATAAAGCCAGCCTTCATAAATATAATCCCATCTGTAGGGATAGTGGCTAATGGGATAATACAATTTTTAATAGTTAGATTTTCTATACAGTATTTCTTGCCATTATCATATATAAACCTTGTTGTCATTGGCGTAAAGTTGCATGAAAATACCATCACAGACTTCGGTGCACGTATTATATAGTATGAGTTTGTGCCTTTAATTGATTCATCGGGTGTCGTGCTGAAAGATAGAAATGATCCATCACTCGTGGTTGAAAGTACAGCAGAACAATCAAAATTTATATATTTAATTGTAAGACCCGTTGTTGTCATAATACGACCTGCCGGTGTATATGTAACTGTAGGGTGGTGAATTTTATCTCCACGAAAAACAATCCAGTGTTTTTGGAAATCAATCGGTCCCGAAACAGTATAGTGTCCATTCGGAACAAGTTCGTATGCCACTTCTAAGGTAGAGTCTGGAATTACTGTGTTAAGATAGTACTGATATAAGTCTGTTCCATCAGGAATAATTGCATATGCCGGCAACAAGGTACTGTATCTAAAAACAGTTGCACTGTCGGCATCTTTATTGTTGTATTTAGGATTTCCTAAAGCCTTAATGGTGAATTTGTATCTGGTATCATCCAAATAGTCACATTCAAGTTTACAACCATCAATAAATTGATTTGCAACTCCTAATACTTTTGGGTTTGCCGGGTCATCTACATTGTATGCTGATACTTCATATCCTTTTGCTCCATAAACCACCGGCCAGGTAAGAATTAATTTCGAACCATCTGCATTCTTTACTATGTGAATTGAAGTGTCTGTTGGAGACCCCAATTTAGCATTCGTGACACCGGACGAGAAAGTCCAGTCGTCCTTGTAGCCGTCTATGCAAGAAGACAATAGCAGACAGGCTGCTAAAGCAAACAGTAAACTGGCTTTTTTTAACGAGATTTGTTTCATATTATTTGTTCTAAGATTCAATAAGCCAAAGCTTACATTGTTAATATTAAAATAAGATATTTTGTATTATATAAAAAAAGGACTTGATTTATAGGTTGTTTTTTTGGTTTATACTTATATGTTTTTGATATACACGTATTTTGTTGATTTTCTGTTTTGTATTTATTTACGTAAACTATTTTTAATTCAATTTTATATACTATTATTTATTATCCCGAAAGATTAGACGTATTCTATTTTTTTTTAAATAGCTTTTGAAACTCCTTCCTGATCGTAGTAAGCTTCACTATCATTAAAATTAAATTGACCTTTTACGTAAAAGTAAATTTTATTAATATTTCTGGTAGTGTAATTTTTTCATATAATTAATTTTAACTATTATTGTATCTGATTTTATAGTTAATAGTTGTCTGATTTAAATCTATCCTGTTGAGGGACGAAAATTTGAACCTGAATAACTACTATATTTTATATGAATCAGTAAATCAGAGCTTCAACTTTATATTTCATTAGTTTTAAATCGGACTATAGTATAAATAAATGATCGAAAATAACGAACGTTTTGTAGACTTATTTAAACTTTTATGTATAAAAGACTCTATTAACGATAGGACGATTTATGAGTGAAAATGTAATCATATGTCAGATAATATTGAAAAAACACATTTTTAATAGACTTAAAATAGATTGCCGAATTTTTATAAAACTGGTTTATACTTATGTCATGCATTTTTTGTATTTTTATAAAAAGCTATGGACATCAAATGACATTCATTGATACATGATTCTGTTTCAGGGAATTTCAATCCGGTTGAATGGAGTGGTAAAATAAGATCCATGCTTTTTTTCTTCCCATTCTTCCATTTTTTCATGAACTTTCATGATGTGTGAATTGAAGAATAATCTGATAGTACAACTGCCATTTTAACGTTTTGAACTTACCTTAATACTATGTAAGACGGAAGGAATGAAAATTTGTAATCAGAAATAAACGTTATTTTTTGCAATTGTCCGGTGATTTGCTCTGCTTTTCTTAAAATAAATAAATACCACCCTTTTTTATGACCTTAATTTTAACCTTTTGGAAGGAGAAATCTGGATTGTGGTTGAATTAATCCTCTTCAGAGATACAACAATACGGATTTTATCAGAATTGCAACTAATTAAAGGATTAATTTACAATTTTATTAATGACAATTTCGTTATGTTCTGATAGCATTACAATATTTAGTGATTTTTCCAATAGCTAATACTAATTTTTGTAAAGGAATAATGTAATTACAAGAAGATTCTAATCTCATTTCAACGGAACCTAAGATCCACTTGTCTTATGTATAAAGAGGGATTAATGAGACTTTATTTAGGGTCCTGATAGGGTTGAGATAGGTTAACCTAACTGAACCCTAACTGAACCCTATCTGAACCCTAACTGAACCCTATCTGAACCCTATCTGAACCCTAAACCAACATCGTAACAGTATCAGTAAAAAATGACTGAGAAAATTAATTTATTAAATCCGAAATTATAAACAGCACATGAGGAAAAGTGAGCACCTGTTTTACATATCATGCTGTTGCTTCAATATTGTTATTGAATTGGTATGTTTGGTTGTTTATTATTCGTAAAACAGGTGTTTTTTGTTGAATTGTGTTGTACAACATGAAAATTATTCATTTTATTTTCAACATATACGTCTATTTTTGCAGCACAGTTCAGCACAGATAGAACGAATATTTAATCTTAAATACTAATACATACTTTATGTCACACCCAAAACTTATTACTAAAGAATACAGACTTCCGTTTATATTCATCACTTCGTTATTTTTTCTGTGGGGGCTTGCTCATGGAATGTTAGATACGTTAGATAAACATTTTCAGCAGATTCTCCATTTACATAAATGGCAATCGAGTTTTATACAATTTGCTTTATATGGTGCCTATTTCAGCATGGCAATTCCGGCGGGATTGTTTATGAAGCGATTTGGGTATAAAAAAGGAATCGTATTGGGTTTGTTTTTATTTGCTTCGGGTGCATTACTTATTGCCGGAACAGCTGTATTTGAATCGTTCTGGGTTTTCCTTACATGTTTATTCCTTTTAGGATGCGGCTTAGCTACACTTGAAACGGCTGCAAATCCATATACTACCAAATTAGGCCCTATAGAAACAGCTGAAAGAAGAATCAACCTTTCTCAATCTTTTAATGGATTAGCCTGGGTGCTGGGACCGCTTATTGCATTATACATTTACAACAGCAACAGCGAATTGGAAGGAGAAAAATTTTATTCTACCATATTACCTATGCTGGCCATTGGGTTATTGGTACTGACTGTAGCATTTGTATTTATGCGGTTGAAACTTCCTGAAATAAGCGAAGAAGATGAAGTTCATGCACATGGATTTACTGGAAATTCAACAGAAGACAAACCATCATTCCACATTCCACTGAAAAAACAACCCCTTTTTGTACTTGGTGTTATAGCTCAATTTTCATATGTGGCTGCACAAACAGGGATTTTCAGCTATCTTATTAATTTTGTTACTGATGCAGGTCAACATCCCAGATTTGATGTGAAGTTAGCACCGTACTTTTTAAGCATCGGGTTTGCCTTATTTATGATTGGCAGAATAAGCGGTAGTTATTTAATGTCGATGGTAAAACCAACTGTATTATTATCTATTTGTGCCGTTATAGCAGCTATTCTTCTACCTGTGGTGAGTATGAAGTTAGGATGGGTTTCTTTAATTTCGCTCTATTCTGTATTCTTTGTGATGTCAATTATGTTCCCAACCCTATTTGCATTGGCCATAAAAGATTTGGGACCACAAACTAAACGAGCCTCTTCATTCCTGGTAATGGCCATTGTAGGTGGAGCTGTATTTCCTCCATTGATGGGCTTAATTGCCGATAAATTTGGCATGTCAATCGGATTTTTGGCACCTATACCGTTCTTTGTATTTATTGCATATTACGCTTACAGAGTACATATTGTAAGAGAAGTTCAGATGGTAAAAGAAGTTCAGATAGTAGGAGAAGTTCTGATAGTAGGAGAAGTTCTGAAAAAATAAGTGTCAATGCCACAAATTAAATTTTCAAATTCCATATCTAAAATAAAATCGTTGGCTGATGCAATCAGTCTGTCTATCATGCAGGAGCGATTGAAGGAAGGCGATAATTTGCTATCAATTAATGAAGCGAGTACGTTGCATAAAGTGTCGCGCGACACCGTATTTAAAGCATACAATGATTTGAAAAAAAGAGGGTTGATTGATTCAACTCCTCAAAAAGGATATTTTGTGACCGGAGAGGTAAACCATATCCTGCTGTTGCTGGATGCTTATTCCTCGTTTAAACAAAACCTGTATCACCGTTTAATAGCTAACCTGCCTGAAAACTATAAGGTGGACCTGATATTCCACCAATACAATGAGCGGTTATTCGAAACCATTGTCCGTGAAAGCATTGGCAAATACAGCATGTATGTGATCATGAATTTCTCGAACGAACAGTTTTCGGATACACTCAAAGCCATTCCAAGCAATAAATTATTATTGCTTGACTTTGGTAATTTTGAGAAATCGGAATATTCGTATATCTGCCAGGATTTCAACGATTCATTCTTCAATTGCTTACATAAAGGGAACGGGTTGTTGAAAAAGTACAGGAAACTGACTTTTGTTTTTCCGGAAGAAGTATGTCATCCGGTAAGTGCGATAGATTATTTTGTAAAATTCAGTTTGTCCCTGAATTATGAGTACGAAGTAATTCGTAAAGAGTCTGAATGGAAGGGGGTAGAAGCAGGGACAGCGTATTTCTGCATCCTGTCGGAGGATCTGGTTAAAATTATTAAGGCGGCAGATTCGGCAGGCCTTACCATTGGGAGTGATATCGGATTGATTGCCTATAATGATGATCCTGTTTTAGAAGTAATTAAAAACGGAATTTCTTCGATCAGTATCGACTTTGGCCTTATGGGTGAAAAAGCAGCGAAATTTATAACCGGCAGACAAGTCATACAGGAATATCTGCCTACAGAACTGATAGTCAGAAATTCACTTTGATAATATACTATTTTTTTTATATAAGTTTCAGCACAGTTCAGCATAGTAAACTCTGATTGAAATGAGCTAAGAGAATAATAAAGATACATATCTAAAGAATAAAATATAATGAACTATTTTTACTTGTGACCCCCAAACCCCCAAATGGGGGCTTAAGAGTGGAACTATGAAGTTTCTATGGTTAAAACAGATTTCAGATTCCACGTCTTTACATCCCCCATTTGGGGGCTTGGGGGTCATAATCTCGAATAAAATTAAATATGATAATTCAATAATATGGAATATATCAATAAATATTATCAGATACTTATCTTTCAACAATATAAAATTTATCAATAAATAATATATTGCACGTACAAAATCAAAATTCGTGTAATTCGTATTAATTCGTATAATCAAAAAAAAGTATAAAAACATGAAAACAGGAAGATTACATGGTGAAAATCCAAAAGTAGGAATACGTCCCATTATTGACGGTCGCCAGGGTGGTGTACGTGAGAGTCTGGAAGATCAGACAATGAATATGGCCAAAAGCGCAGCGGCTTTGGTTTCCTCAAAATTGTGTTATGCCGATGGTACACCGGTTATATGCGTGATAGCTGACAGCACCATAGGGCGAGTTTCAGAAGCTGCTGCCTGTGCCGAGAAATTTGAAAAAGAAGGCGTTGGCCTGACCTTGTCGGTAACTCCTTGCTGGTGTTACGGGACAGAAACCATTGACCTCAATCCATATTCCCCGAAAGCCATTTGGGGCTTCAACGGTACTGAACGTCCGGGAGCTGTATACCTGGCTGCAGCACTTGCCGGTCATAACCAGAAGGGTGTTCCTGCTTTTGGCATTTACGGGCAGAATGTTCAGGAAAATACCGATACAAGCATTCCTGCTGATGTAGAAGAAAAGATACTTCGTTTTATCAAGTCAGGTATTGCTGTGGCCACTATGCGTGGTAAATCGTACCTGGGCATTGGAGGCCAGTGTATGGGTATTGCCGGTTCTGTGGTGGATCATGATTTCTTCCAGAATTACCTGGGTATACGGGTGGAAGCTGTGGATGAAGTCGAAATCATTCGCCGCGTGGAAAAGGGAATCTTTGACCCGAAAGAATTTGAAAAAGCAATGGCCTGGACTGAAAAATACTGCAAGGTAAACGAAGGTACGGACTTTAATACACCGGAATTGACAAGCAGTCCTGAACAAAAGGAAAAGGACTGGGAATATGTGGTAAAAATGACGCTTATTATGCGTGACCTGATGATTGGCAATCCAAGACTTAAAGAATTAGGCTTTGCTGAAGAAGCCCTGGGTCACAATGCCATACTTGCCGGCTTCCAGGGACAACGCCAGTGGACTGATTTTATGCCTAACGGTGATTACAGCGAAGCATTGCTTTGTTCTTCTTTTGACTGGAACGGTATCCGTGAAGCATTCATCCTGGCAACAGAAAACGATTCACTGAACGGTATTTCCATGTTGTTCGGCCACTTGCTGACAAATACTGCTTCCATATTCTCGGATGTACGTACTTTCTGGAGTCCGGATGCCGTAAAACGTGTTACCGGTTATCAACTTGAAGGTGCTGCTGCCAACGGGATTATTCACCTGATAAATTCGGGTGCTACCTGCCTGGACGCAACAGGTGAACAAACAGATAAAGATGGAAAGCCTGTTATGAAACCTTTCTGGGAAATAACCGAAGACGAAGTCCTGAAATGCCTGGAAGCTACCACCTGGTACCCAGCCTCTCAGGGTTACTTCCGTGGAGGAGGCTTTTCCTCGAACTTCCTGTCGAAAGGCGGCATGCCGGTAACGATGTTGCGTCTGAACCGTATAAAAGGGTTGGGGCCTGTACTGCAGATTGCCGAAGGATGGACAGTGGATCTTCCCGACAAGGTGCATCAAACCATAAACGAACGTACTGACAAAACATGGCCTACTACCTGGTTTGCTCCACGATTGAATGAATCACAACAGTTTAAAGATGTGTACAGCGTAATGAACAATTGGGGCGCCAATCACGGTGCCATAAGTTACGGCCATATCGGTGCCGATTTAATCACATTGGCTGCCATGTTGCGCATACCGGTTTGTATGCATAATGTGCCAAAAGATCAGATATTCCGTCCCAGTGCATGGGCAGCTTTTGGTATGGATGCCGAAGGATCGGATTATCGAGCATGTCAGACATACGGTGCATTGTATAAATAAATTTTAAATTTAAGATTAACATTCAGGACATTATTTTTGTCTACCGGGAATGATGTCCTGAATAAATCTGAATGTATGAATTTCAGTTTCACAAGAAAACAATTCGGATTCTTTGATTGTCAAAACACAAAGGCTTTATATCAAAACATACATCATAATATATTTCAGATGTCGATATCTTTGTGCCAACTTTAAAAAACAAGTATGAAAAGTAAATCATTTTTAGCCTTTGACCTTGGAGCAACCAGTGGTCGGTCAATATTAGGAACCATCGACAACAGCAGACTCCAGATTAAAGAGTTAACCCGTTTCCCAAACCAGATACTTCAGATCGGAAATCATTTCCACTGGAACATTTACTCATTATTCGAACATCTGAAAGCGGGATTAGCTGCCGCAAAAAATGAAGGAGTAGAAATTTCATCCATTGGGATAGATACCTGGGGAGTTGATTTTGCTTTACTGGCTAAAGATGGAACTATATTGGGAGCTCCGTATGCGTATCGCGATCCTCACACGGATGGAGCACCCGAAGAATACTTCAAAATTGTACCACGTGAAAAGGTATATGATCTGACCGGAATTCAGGTTATGAATTTCAATAGCTTATATCAGTTGTATGCCTTGAAGCGGGATGATAATTCACTCCTGGAAGCAACTACTGAAATATTGTTTATGCCTGATGCGCTTTCTTTTATGCTTACCGGAAATAAAGTGGTGGAATATACCATTGCCTCCACATCACAGATATTAAATCCACGTACCAAAAAGTTTGAATCGTTATTACTTGAAAAGGCCGGAGTATCTCCTTCCATTTTGGGCGAAATTGTTATGCCCGGACATACGGTAGGAACCCTGAGAGATGATTTGGCAGAAGAAAGTGAATTAGGGAAAATTCCCGTAGTTGCCGTTGCCGGTCATGATACCGGATGTGCAGTAGCTGCTGTACCTGCAGAAAATGAAAATTTTGCTTATTTAAGTTCAGGGACATGGTCGCTTATGGGTATCGAAGTAAAGGACCCTATTATCAATGAAGAAACATTTGCCCTCAATTTCACCAATGAAGGTGGGGTGGAAGGTACAACCCGTTTCCTGAAAAATATAACAGGCATGTGGTTGCTGGAACAATGCCTGAAAGAATGGAAAAAAGAAGGCATTACCTACGCATACGAAAAATTGGTTCATATGGCAGAATCAGCTCCTGCATTCCAGTCTTTAATTGACCCTGATCATGTATCATTTGCCAATCCTGCAAGCATGACAGCAGCCATTACGGAATATTGTGCTGCTACCCATCAAAAGACACCATCAAATCATGCTGAATTTGTTCGTTGTATATTCGAAAGTCTCTCATTGAAATATAAATTCATTTTAGGAAAACTGATTTCTCTGGCTCCTTTTGCCATTGAAAAACTGCACGTTATAGGGGGTGGATCAAAAAACCCGCTATTGAACCAATGGACAGCCAATGCAATCGGAATCCCTGTGATTGCAGGACCATCGGAAGCCACTGCTATCGGAAATATCATGATTCAGGCCAAGGCAGCCGGTTGTGTCGATTCATTGCAGGAAATGCGTCAGATTATCCGTGAGTCGGTTCTATTGGACGTCTTTTTACCTGAGAATAACGATTTATGGGTAAATGCTTATAATTCGTTTCTGGATATTACACAAACGAAACAAGTGGTACAGCCTAAGTTGAAAACCACGTTAGCTTAATAAAACAGATTCTTTGAACGTTATGTAAAACGTTCGGGAATCTGTTTATTCGTTTTTAGTCTTAAATTAAATCTATCAAAAAAACATAAATATCCATGGCAGTAGTAGTTATTTTGCCAAAACAAGGGCAATCTGTTGAAAGTTGTATCATAACTGAGATCAAGAAGAAAAAAGGTGATTCGGTAAAAAAAGGGGATGTGTTATTTTCTTACGAAACGGATAAAGCATCTTTTGAAGAAGAATCTCCTGTAGATGGAGTTGTACTTGAATGTTTCTATCAGGACGGAGATGAAGTGCCGGTACTGCTGAATATGATGGTCATAGGACAACCCGGTGAAGATTATTCGGCACTCTTAGGTGAAGAGGTAAGAGGTAAGGAGCAAGAGGTAAGTAACAATGAGCAAGAGGTAAGAGGTAAGGAGCAAGTAACTGTAAAAGCAGAACCAGTTAACCAATTAACCAATCAACCAATTAACCAATCAACATTTGTTTCGCCAAGGGCAAAGAACCTTGCTGCTAAAGAATCAATTGAAACAAGTCAGTTAGCCGGATCAGGTCCAAACGGGCGGGTTATTGAAAAAGATATTCAGTCAGTACTTGAAAACCGTCCGAAAATGACACCACTGGCTAAACAAATTGCTGCTCAGGATAAGATTCAACCGCAACAGGGTAGTGGGTCCGGATTAGCAGGTACTGCAAAATCAACTGATCTGCAAGCAGTCGCAAATACCGTTTATGGCATAGATTTCGAAGATAAGAAGATTTCGAATATGCGAAAACTTATCGCAAAAGCCATGCATTCTTCATTGCAAAATTCAGCACAGCTGACCCACCATCTTGGAGCAGATGCTCGCAGGATGATGGAACTCCGTAAGAAAATCAAAAAAGCCATGGAAGCCGGAACACTGACCACCAATATCACCATCAACGATATGGTTTGTTTCGCAGTAATCAAGGCATTGAAAAAATTCCCGAATGTAAACTCCCATTTCCTTGATGACACCATGCGTTTGTTCAACAAAGTGCATTTGGCGTTGGCTGTTGACACCGAAAGAGGCCTAATGGTACCGGTGGTTCGCAATGCCGATGACTTGTCGATTATCGGACTGGCCAATCAGTTTAAAGAAATAGCCAATGGTTGTCGTAAGGGAGGTATATCACCCGAATTACTGGCTTCCGAAGCAGGTACATTCACCGTTTCAAATCTGGGCAATTATGGTGTTGAAATGTTTACTCCTGTTATTAATCTGCCCCAGACAGCTATTCTGGGTGTAAATACCATCATTCCACGACCAAAAGATCTGGGAGACGGTGTCTATGCATTTGTACCATACATTGGGTTGAGTCTTACCTATGACCACCGTGCATTGGATGGTGGTGAAGCAACCCGTTTCCTGAAACAGATTGCAATTGAAATAGAAACACTTGAAATTGAATTTTAAGAAAGAACCCCTAACCCCTAAAGGGAAATTAAGAATTAAGAATTAAGAATTAATAATTAAGAATTGGCAGAGAAGTGAATTTTAAGCTTTTATAGATTAGCAAATATTTCATTAAATATCAACAATTACTTATTTAGTTCTAATTGGGTGAAGGAATTAAAAAAATAATAGAATAATAGAATAATAGAATAATAAAACTAAGTAATCCAGTTCCCCTTTAGGGGTTAGGGGTTGTTTGTAATTAACATATAATCTATGTACGATTTAATTATACTAGGCGGAGGTCCTGCAGGTTATGTAGCTGCTGAGCGTGCCGGTCACAATGGACTTAATGTTGTATTGTTTGAAAAGAAAAGCATGGGAGGCGTTTGTTTAAACGAAGGCTGTATCCCAACAAAAACCATGCTTTATAGCGCTAAAACGTACGAGAATGCGTTACATGGCGATAAATATGGTGTGTATGGTGACAATATCCGTTTTGACTATGGTAAAATAGTTGCCCGCAAAAACAAAATTGTTCGTAAGCTGGTGGCAGGTGTTGAAAGCAAAATGAAACAACATCATGTAACCGTGGTAAAAGGGGAAGCTATCATTCAGGGACGCAGTCCACAGGGTGTAGAAGTAACCTGCAACGGGGAATCATATTTGGGCATAAATCTGCTGATATGCACGGGATCGGAAGCATTCGTGCCACCCATTCCCGGATTAGCCGAAGCAGGTGAAATTATACTCACAAACCGTGAAATCCTTGATTTGAAAGAACAACCTGCAACATTGGTCATTATTGGTGGTGGAGTTATCGGGATGGAATTTGCAAGCCTGTATAACAGCCTTGGATCGAAAGTAACAGTTATAGAAATGTTGCCTGAGATTCTTGGAAATAATGATTTTGAAATTTCAGCCATGCTTCGTGATATTTACGGGAAGAAAGGCATTGAATTTTATCTTCAGGCGAAAGTAGTAAAGGTAGAAGGAAACAAAGTATTCTTTGAAAAGGATGGTAAGACCGAATCGGTAGAAGGTGATAAAATTCTGGTCAGTGTTGGTCGTCGTCCCATAACTAAAGGATTTGGCCTTGAGAACCTGAGCGTGGAGTTATTCAAAGGTGGCATCAAGACAGACGAGAAAATGCGTACCAACGTGCCGAATGTTTTTGCTGCCGGAGATGTTACCGGATTCTCTTTATTGGCTCATACAGCCAGTCGCGAAGGTGAAGTGGTGGTAAATAACCTCACAGGAAGGACAGATGTTATGCGATACAATGCCATTCCGGGCGTGGTATATACCAATCCGGAAGTAGCCGGTGTAGGTGAAACGGAAGAATCGGCCAAAGGAAAAGGGATTGCCTTTAAAGTGGCTAAATTGCCTATGGCTTATGCGGGCAGGTTTGTTGCTGAAAATGAAGGCGGAAGTGGACTCTGTAAAGTACTGATTGGTGAGAAATACGGAGAAATCATTGGAGTTCATATGCTCGGAAATCCTTGCAGTGAAATGATTTACGGGGCTTGTATGGCCATTGAGCAAGAAATGACACTTGCCGAAATGCAGGAAGTTGTTTTCCCTCATCCAACAGTAAGTGAGATATTTAAAGAAGTAATATTTTCATAACCCCTAACCCCTAAAGGGGAATTATGCAAGTCAATCATCATGATTTTTATAGGAGTAAGGGATTTTAAAGCAATTATAAAAAATAATACTAACCAAACTCAGAGTCGAAAGTATCTTAGTTCCCCTTTAGGGGCCAGGGGTCTTAGGCAATGGGGTCATCTTAAATCATATAACAATGCCAAAAGTACAGCACATTGATCCGGCAGACAAACGTAAACCGGGTTTTGTGGAATTCCAACCAATTCCAGTAAATCAATATCAGAAAACCGTCAAAGACGAAAAGGGTAACTTTACAAACGAAGAATTCAAAGCCATATATCATGACATGGTCCTGATCCGTGAGTTTGAAACTATGATCAACCTGATCAAGACAGTTGGTGCATACAACGGAACTTCGTACAACCACCCGGGACCTGCCCACTTGTCTATCGGACAGGAATCAGCAGCAGTAGGTATGGCGTGGACACTAACAGTTGATGACTTTATCTTTGGCAGTCACCGGAGTCATGGAGAAATTCTTGCAAAAGGAATGAGTGCCATCCACCAGTCGGACGATAAATACTTGTCGGAAGTCATGGATAGCTTCTTCGAAGGTGCTGTAGTGAATGTTGTAAAAAAAGATTTTAAAGGCACAACAAAAGAACTGGCCCGTCGCTTCCTGGTATATGGTACGCTGGCCGAGATCTTTGCCCGTGTAACCGGTTTTAACCGTGGACTGGGTGGATCCATGCATGCATTCTTTACCCCGTTTGGGGTATATCCGAACAATGCACTGGTAGGCGGATCGGGTGATATTGCTGTAGGTGCTGCATTATATAAGAAAGTAAACCGTAAAAAAGGATTGGTAGTTGCCAATATTGGTGATGCCTCCATGGCTTGCGGACCGGTTTGGGAAGGAATAACCTTTGCTGCTATGGATCAGTTCAGAAAACTCTGGGAAGGTGATATGCAGGGTGGCTTGCCGGTGATCATAAACATTATGAACAACCAATACGGCATGGGTGGACAAACCTGTGGCGAAACAATGGGTTATGATGTTGCTGCCCGCATTGGTGCAGGAGTAAATCCTGAACAAATGCACGCTGAGCGTGTTGACGGGTATAATCCGCTTGCTGTTATTGATGCTTACAAACGCAAGCGTGTTATTCTGGAAGAAAAAAGAGGCCCGGTATTGCTGGATGTACTGACTTACCGTTATAGTGGCCACAGCCCTTCGGATGCTTCTTCATACCGCTCGAAAGAAGAAGTGGAAGCATGGGAAGCACAGGATTGTATTGCCTCCTACGGAAAACAATTAATCGAAGCAGGTGAAGCCACACAGGATGACCTGGATGCTACATGGATTGATGTGAAAGCCTTGGTGTATGATATGTTCCTGAAATCGATTGATGAAGAACTTTCGCCTCGTATGACCAATGCCCAGGTAATTGGGGATATGATGTTCTCAAACGGATCGGTAGATTCATTCTCTACGGCTAAACCGGATGTTCTAATGCCATTGGCAGAGAACTCACGTGTAAAGAAGATTGCAGCCAAAGAACGTTTTGCTTTTGATGCTGACGGTAAACCTTTCAGCAAAATGAAACAATACCAGTTGCGTGATGGCATCTTCGAAGCCATGATGCACCGTTTTTATATGGATGCTTCGTTAGTAGCTTATGGTGAAGAAAACCGTGACTGGGGTGGAGCGTTTGCAGTATACGGCGGTATGACTGAGGCATTGCCTTATCACCGTTTGTTTAACTCGCCTATCTCTGAAGCTTCCATTGTAGGAACTGCTATTGGATACGCCATGTGCGGAGGACGCGTAGTACCTGAAATCATGTATTGTGACTTCCTGGGCCGTTGCGGTGATGAAGTATTCAATCAAATGCCTAAATGGCAAGCCATGAGCGGTAATGTACTTAAAATGCCGGTTACCCTGCGTGTTTCGGTTGGTTCAAAATATGGTGCCCAACATTCACAGGACTGGACTTCGCTGGTAACACAAATTCCGGGTATCAAAGTCTGCTTTCCTGTAACTCCGTATGATGCAAAAGGGTTGATGAACTCTGCGCTGCAAGGTACCGATCCTGTGATTTATTTTGAAAGCCAACGTATCTATGAAATTGGCGAACAATTTCATAAAGGTGGTGTACCCGAAGGATATTACGAAATACCATTTGGTGAGCCTGACGTAAAAAAGGAAGGAAAAGATATTACATTCCTTACTGTCGGTCATACCCTATATCCTGCATTGAAGGCAGCACAGGAGCTGGAAGAAAAGTACGGCTTATCAGCAGAAGTTATTGATGCCCGTTCATTGGTGCCATTCAATTACGAACAGGTAATTGCTTCCGTTAAGAAAACAGGTAAAATCATTATTGCCGGTGACGCATGTGCACGGGGTTCTTTCCTCAATGACTTTGCTGCGAATGTAAGTACCCTTTGTTTCGACTACCTGGATGCACCGGTATGTGTGTTAGGATCGCGTAACTGGATAACTCCTGCATTTGAGTTGGAAGATTCGTTCTTCCCACAACCTAGCTGGTTCCTGGATATGATCAATGAGCGCATTCAACCACTGTCAGGGTATATATCAGGTCAGAATTTCACGGATGCTGAATTTATACGCAGATCGAAATTAGGAGTATAAATCTATAAACAATAAGGCACTGATTCTGTAAAAGGATTAGTGCCTTTATGGTTATTTCTCTTTTTGTCTTTAAATTTTAAACCATCAGATAATGAAAAGAACAGTATTTGCATTCTTTCTTTGCTTCGCCGTATTTGCCGGTGTTTTCTCACAGACGAAACTAGAATCGATAAAAGAACTTATTCATATCATGAAAAATGATTCCATGATAAATAAGACGATAGATGCCATGGTACCATCCATGGTAAATCAAATGCAATCACAACTAAAAGACTCAACAGCGAGGGCCAGGTCTGTTGAAATTATGAAAGCAGCAATGGAATCAGCTAAAGAATTAGCTCCAAAAATAACCGAAGAAATGGTTGTGATATACGATAAATACTTTACAGAAAAGGAAATTAGTGATTTTATTGTTTTTTACAAATCCCCTTCCGGACAAAAATATATCAGTGTTATGCCAGAAATTATGAAAGACCTGATGGGAGATATGATGAAAAATTATATTCCGGAAATGCAGAAATCGCTCAAAGCAAAACTTGAGTTGGCTGAAGAATTAAAGAAAAAACAGAATTAAGTCAATAGAATATGATTTTTAGATTCCAGTTGTCATAACCACAACAAATACGAGTATACCAGTGTAAGGAGTATTTAACACCGTAGTTACAAACAAAATAACATTATTTTGAAAAAATCTATTTCATATTCAGCCTTGCTGATTCTTACTCTTCTTTTCTTTTCATTTAAGAAGGATGCTTCCTCGGTGGTTACACATGAACTGAAAGTCAGGGCTCCGTTTGATATGCCTGCTATCAACGTGCCTGATTTCTCAAACTGTAAGAAGCTATCCATTGCTGATTTTGGGGCAGTTCAGGGAGATAAGGGTAAGACAACACAAGCTATTGCAAAGGCAATCAGTGAAGCGAACAGAATAGGCGGTGGCATAGTTATAATTCCTGAAGGGAAATGGTTAACCGGCCAGGTTCACCTTAAAAGTAATGTTGAATTGCACTTAATGAAAGGTGCAGTACTTATTTTTTCTGATGACCCTGCTGATTACTTACCTGCAGTTCATTCAAGCTGGGAAGGGTTGGAATGTTACAATTACTCCCCGTTAATTTATGCCTATCGGTGTAAAAATATTGCTATCACAGGACAGGGTGAAATAAAAGCAGTCATGACTATCTGGAACAAATGGGCAAATCGTACACGTCCCAGGGCGCACATGAATAGCCTGAAAAGATTGTATTATTTATCGGCTGAAAATACTCCTGTAGAAAAGAGAATGATGGTGAATGACTCGTCAAATCTCCGTCCGCAGTTTATACAATTTAATCGCAGTGAGAATATTTTACTTGAAGGTATTAAGATCACAAACAGTCCTTTCTGGACTATCCACCTGTACCTTTCGAAAGATGTTGTAGTACGGAATCTGAATGTTTATGCTCACGGGCACAATAACGACGGAATTGACCCTGAAATGAGCCAGAATGTATTGATAGAGAATTGTGTATTTGATCAGGGTGATGACGCTATCGCTATAAAGTCGGGCAGGAATCAGGAAGGCTGGCGTATAAATACTCCTTCTAAAAACATCGTTATACGCAATTGCACAGTTAAAAACGGACACCAGTTATTGGCACTTGGCAGTGAATTGTCCGGAGGTATTGAAAACGTATTTGTAACTGACTGTAAGGTTCTTGACCGTGCTAAAATGTTTCATCTTGTTTTTATTAAAACCAATGAACGCATGGGCGGTTATGTCAAAAACATACATGTAAGTAATGTAACGGGTGGGAAGATGGAATTTGGAGTACTTGGCATTGAAACTGATGTATTGTATCAATGGCGTGATTTGGTTCCTACCATTGAGCGAAGACTTACTCCGATAAAGGATATTTACCTGGATAATGTTAAAGCCTCAAACGTGAAGTTTGTCTCAAGAATACTCGGTCAAAAAGAACTGCCTGTTGAAAATGTATTTCTAAGGAATGTTTCTGCTGACACAATACAAACGGAGAAACACATTCATGAAAATGTATTGAATTTTAGGGATGCGAAGTAAACGTATTTCAATTCAGACTTATGACTGCTGAATACGATAGTATTTTATAGAATAACAATAGATCAAAATACAACAATAAAAAACACAAGTCCCTGTTTGGGATAATAACATGAAAAAAGTAAACGCACACCTCCACACACCCTATTCGTTCAGTGCATTCAGTGATGTAAGCCAGGCGCTTGACATGGCTGTAGCCGAAGGCGTAAAAGTGGTGGGAATAAATGATTTTTATACTACTGCCGGCTATGAAGCCTGGGCAGCAGGTTGCAAGGAACGTGGATTGTATCCGTTGTTCAATATCGAGTTTATCAGCCTGAATGAAGATGACCAGAAAGCAGGTCTGCGGGTGAATGATCCGGGTAATCCGGGACGCACTTATCTAAGCGGCAAAGGCTTGTCTTATCCGTTTAAACTGACTGAACCTTATGCCTCCCAACTGGCTGATGTAAGCGCGGAAGCCAATGCACAGGTAGAAGCCATGTGTGGTAAGGTAAATGAAATACTCATCGCCAGTAAGGCAGGTTTTACATTGGACTTTGGCTGGATTAAGAATACCCTGACCAAAGGCTCCATACGTGAACGCCATTTGGCCAAAGCATTACGCCTGAAAGTATATGAAGCATGTGCCAACAATCAGATCGATATCAGAATCCTGTTTCACAAACTATTTGGTGGAAAAGAACTGAAATCTCCAATAAGTGATATTGTCGGGGTAGAGAACGAAATACGTGCCAACCTGCTTAAAGCAGGTGGGGGAGCATTTGTTCCCGAAGACCCGAAAGCCTTTTTACCCATGCAAACGGTTTGTGACATTATCGTTGCAGCCGGTGGAATACCAACTTATCCCTTTTTGGCTGATGATGCCAAAGGTGGCTATACTGATTTCGAAGGTGACCTGGAACGTGTGGTAAAACAGCTTACCGAACGTGGTTTTCATTCAGTAGAATTTATCACAACCCGTAATGGTGTTGAATTACTTGAAAAATATGCTGCTTATTTGCACGAGCAGGGATTTGTGGTTACCTTTGGCAGTGAGCATAATACTCCGGCTATGGAACCTGTTGAGCTCTTTGCACGTAACAGCACGCCACTGACTGAACGACTGTTGCAGATTAATTATGAAGGAGCCTGTGTAGTGGCTGCTCACCAACATCTAATTGCGCAAGGGTTGAGAGGGTATGTAGATAAAAATGGATATGCAGACAGAACTAAACGGGGTGAATTTATTAAATTGGGAGACGAATTAATTAACCAATAAACAGATAAAACAACCCCCAACCCCCTAAAGGGGGCTTTTGGCGTTCATTAAAACTAAAACATTAGCTAAATAAAGAAAATTCAATAAAAGCATCAACAATATTCACTCCGTAAGCTTAGGTTCCGAAAGTAACTAAGTTCCCCTTTAGGGGTTAGGGGTAGTATTTGGAAACTAAACTAATTTAATTCCCCTTTAGGGGGTAGGGGTCATATGAAAGAAATACAACAACTAATTGAAATATCCCGGTTCTACGGACAAGACAGTCGTTTTGTGATTGCAGGAGGTGGAAATACTTCCTATAAGAATGCCGGGCAGCTTTGGGTAAAAGCCAGTGGAGCTTCTCTGGCTACCATTACCGAAGACGGTTTTGCTATATTGGACAGGTCGAAACTAAACCGTATGGCTGAAAAAAGCTATAGCAATAATGCTGCTAAACGGGAAGAAGAAGTGAAAAATGATCTTGCTGCAGCAACATTGTCCAAAGGGAAACGCCCTTCTGTTGAAACATCCATGCACAATGCCATTGATTTTGCTTTTGTTGTGCACTTGCACCCAACAGCAGTAAACGGGTTGATGTGTTCTCAGAATGCTGAAAGCGATTTGAAGAAATTATTTGGTTCACAGGCTCTCTTTGTTGAATATACCGATCCCGGGTATGTGTTATACAAAAAAGTAGAAGATGCAATTAAGACCTTTCGTGAACAGGATGGTGCAGAACCGGCTGTTATCTGGTTGCAAAACCATGGTATCTTTGTTGGGGCTAACACCATTGATGAAATTAAGGTGCTTTACACCAAAATACTGGATACACTCGACAAGGCAATAACATTGCCGGTATCATATGAAGATCGCGCAATAAGCTCAATTACTGAACAGATTGTTCCGGGTATCCGCATGATGCTATCCAGTGATGGGTTGAAAACATTGAAGGTACGTAAAAATGCATTGATTAAATATTTCTATGATAGCGTCGAAAATCAGGCTAAAATTGCTAAACCATTCACCCCTGATGCCATTGTTTACAGCAAATCGAATTATATATTCCTCAATGATGAAGTGCCTGAAGCTGTTCTGGCAGAAGCTGCCGAAGTAATTCCGGCATATATATCGAAATTTGGCTATCAACCGAAGGTGTTGTTGATAAAAGGCATTGGCCTGATAGCAGTTGGTGATAATTCTTCACAGTGTGATATCATTCTGGATGTTTTTGAAGATACCATGAAGATAGCATATATCGCTCAATCCTTTGGTGGTGCACATCCTATGACACAAACTCAAATTGACTTTATTGACAACTGGGAAGTGGAAAACTATCGCCGTAGTGTACTTGCAGGTGGGGCAGCAGGTCGTGCCGAAAATAAAACAATAATTGTTACCGGTGCTGCACAGGGTTTTGGGGAAGGAATTGCCCGTTGCCTTTTGCTGGAAGGTGCTAATATTGTTGTTGCGGACATGAATGAAACGGTAGGGTTGGCAACAGTGACGCATTTCAACAGCCTTGCTAAAAGTAACCGTGCTATCTTTGTAAAAACCAATGTAAGTGAAATAATAAGCTTAGAAAATCTTATTCATCAAACTATTTGTAACTTTGGGGCTATCGATGCTTTTATCAGCAATGCAGGTGTATTGCGTGCAGGTGGTTTGGAGGATATGACTCCCGAGGATTTTGATTTTGTAACTAAAATAAATTACAACGCGTATTTCTATTGTGCAAAAGTGGTGAGCAATATCATGAAACTGCAAACCAAATACTCCACCGACTATTATGCCGATATCATTCAGATAAACTCCAAATCAGGCCTTCGTGGTAGCAAAGCGAACTTTGCCTATGCCGGTGGTAAATTTGGCGGAATTGGCCTTACACAGTCATTTGCATTGGAATTAGCACCGTTCCGTATCAAGGTAAACTCTATTTGTCCGGGTAATTTTTATGACGGGCCACTATGGAGTGATCCTGTTAACGGTCTTTTTGTTCAATACCTGAAAGCAGGGAAAGTACCGGGTGCTAAAACAGTGGAGGCTGTAAAAGAGTTCTACCTGGCACAGGTACCTCTGAGAAAAGGGTGTTCTCCCGAAGATGTTACAAAAGGTGCTTTATACCTTATGGAACAATGTGGTGAAACCGGACAGGCATTGCCCATTACCGGTGGGCAGGTGATGCTGTCGTAGTAGAGGCAAGGAGTAAGAGGTAAGAGGCAAGTAATTTGTTTCTTCGTTTATACTTCTTGTTTGAATTAAATATATTTCAAAAACAATAAATTTTATAAGAAACGGGTGTATTGCAGTATTTTACTTGCTTCTTACCCCTTACCTCTTACCCCTGAATAACATGAAAACAAAAGCAGTACGTCTATATGGCAAAAAAGATCTTCGGTTGGAAGAGTTTGAATTGCCTGCTATCAAAGACAATGAAATATTAGCCAAAGTGATCTCCGATTCTTTGTGTATGTCGTCTTATAAAGCGGCAAGCCAGGGAACTGATCATAAACGTATTCCCAATGATGTAGCCGAAAAGCCCATCATTATCGGGCATGAATTTGCAGGTGAACTGGTTGAAGTGGGTAAAGCATGGGCACACCGCTTTAAAGCCGGTGATAAGTTCTCCATACAACCTGCGTTGAACTTTGTAGATGGTCCGGTAGGTGTATTAAGTGCTCCCGGATATAGCTACCAGCATATCGGGGGTGACGCCACCTATGTGATTATTCCGAATGAAGTGATGGAACGTGACTGCCTATTGGCTTATAAAGGGGAAGGATATTATCCTGCCTCACTGGCCGAACCGTTGTCGTGTGTAATTGGTGCCATGCATGCCAACTATCATATTACTCCGGGGAGTTACATACATAAAATGGAGATTATCGAAGGAGGCAAAATGGCGATATTAGCAGGTGTTGGTCCAATGGGACTGGCTGCTATCAACTATGTGTTGCGTCGTGAAGACCGTCGTCCGGCACTATGTGTGGTTACAGATGTTGACCAGATACGTCTTGATAGGGCAGCTTCGCTTTATACCGTTGAATTTGCAGCATCCAAAGGCATTGATCTTCGGTATGTGAATACTTCTGCCATGCAGAACCCTGTGGAAGAATTGAAAGCCCTTACCGGTGGTGAAGGTTTCAATGATGTATTTGTTTTTGCACCCGTGAAACCGGTTGTGGAACAAGCTGATGCTATATTGTCTTTCGATGGTTGCCTGAACTTCTTTGCAGGACCCGGTGATCCGAATTTCAGTGCCTCATTTAATTTCTATAATGTGCATTACGGATATACCCATGTGGCTGGAACCAGTGGAGGGAATAATGATGACATGGTGGAAGCGCTCGACCTGATGAGCAAAGGGCTTGATCCGGCAGGATTAATCACCCATATCGGCGGGTTGAACTCCGTGATTGAAGCTACCAATCATTTGCCTGAAATTCCGGGTGGTAAGAAACTCATATATACGCATATAGAAATGCCGTTGACTCCCATTGCTGATTTTGCAAGATTAGGAGAAACAAATGAAATATACAAACAACTTGCTTCCATTTGCCAGAAATATAACGGGCTATGGAGCGTTGAAGCAGAGACATTCCTTCTGGGGAATGGGGATAAGTTGTCCCGATAGCTATCGGGAGGTTGATTAAGTTGATTGGTTAATTAGTTAATTGGTTGATTGGTTAATTGGTTGATTGGTTGATTAGGATGAATAGTTCATTGGAACATTATTCCAATATTTGAAGCTTCGTACACAACAACACGGAACACGGAACGCAGAACACGGAACATATTTGTTGAATAGTTCATTGGAACATTTCTTCAATCAATGAGAGCTTAGTAAACAACAACACGGAACACGGAACACGGAACGTTGAACACGGAACTCTTCAAACTTTCAAACTCTTCAAACCCTTCAAACTCTTTAAATTGGTATTAGACGATTTTTAAATATAAAAAGATGAAACAGTTAGATGTTAATTTAATGCATCCGGTGGAACAGATCAATGTGATCATCGGACGGATTTATCGAAGTGGAATGACTACTACTTCAGGTGGTAACATATCCATTCGGGATGATAATGGGGATATCTGGATCACTCCTTCGGGCGTGGACAAAGGTTCTTTGACCATTAAGGATATTGTGTGTATGAAAAAAGATGGTACCATAACAGGTATGCACAAACCATCTTCCGAATACCCTTTCCACAAGGCTATTTATGAAGCCCGTCCTGAATTGAATGCAATTATTCACGCGCACCCGCCTGCATTGGTGGCTTTCAGCATTGCCCGTCAGGTTCCCAATACGAACATTATTCCACAGGCCCGTTATATTTGTGGTGAAATAGGATATGCTCCTTATGGTTGCCCGGGAAGTGAAGAATTGGGTAAGAAAATTGCCCATGAATTTAAAAACAACAAGTATAAGGCGGTGATTATGGAAAATCATGGTGTTGTACTGGGTGGAACAGATATGATGGACGCTTATCAACGATTCGAAACACTCGAATTCTGCTGCCGTACCATTGTAAACGCAGGGAAACTGGGCAAAGTAAATTCATTGACCGACAAACAGATTGCTGCCTACCAGACTCAATTTCCAAAGAACATCACACATTTTATGGATGTAAATTATCCATCGGATGAACGTGCTTTGCGTACGGATATGGTGAAGATTATCCGTCGTGCCTGTGACCAGGGTCTGATGATCTCAACCTATGGTACTGTATCAGTTCGTTGGAATGAAAATGATTTTCTGATTACTCCACGTGACGTTGCCCGTTGGGATATTACTTCGAGTGATATTGTCCAGATTAAAAACGGTATGGCTGAAGCCGGTAAAGTACCAAGTCGTTCTGTGGCTTTGCATCACCGCATTTATCAGTTGAATCCACATATTAATTCTATTATATCAACCCAATCCACCAACCTGATGGCACATGCTGTCAGTGGTACCAAGTTTGATGTGCGTACCATTCCTGAAAGCTGGATATTCCTGCAGGATGTACCGTCTATTCCGTTTGGCACATTGCATGATAATGTGGATGAAGTAGCTAAAATGTTTAATGACAATCGTGTTATCCTGGTCGAAAACGACTGTGTTTTTGTAACAGGTGATAAGCTGTTGAATACATTTGATTATCTGGAAGTGGCTGAGTTTAGCGCCAATTCTTTGGTTATGGCTTCATCCATAGGACCTTTACAGCCAATGGGTGATAAGGAAATTGATGAATTACGCGTGGCGTTTAATGTGAAATAAACTTTAAAGCACAAACCTCAAATTCAACGAGAAAACCTCAAAGAGTACGAAGTATTTCGAGTGTTTTCTTTTCTTTGATTTTTTAAAATTAAGAAAACACTTTAGTGTGCTTCGCACAACGAAAGGTTTGATCGTTCAACTAAAGGTTCTGCAATATAAATAAAAAACGTTCGATGGATTATTTCTGTCGAACGTTTTTTTATCTTTGCACGATTCACCCAATTAACCAATTAACCAATCAACTTAATCAACCAATGACTCTTATCTACTCCAACTCCCACGATGCCTCTTTCAACCTGGCCACTGAGGAATACCTGTTCTCTCACCGGAGTGATGACATTCTATTTCTGTATGTGAATAACCCGTGCGTTGTGGTAGGGCGTAATCAGGATGTGCTTTCGGAAGTAAATGTTGACTTTTGTACCACCCATAATATTCCTGTATTTAAACGAATGTCCGGTGGTGGAACCGTATATCATGACAAGGGAAATTTAAACTATTGTTTTATATCAAACCGTGTTCAGGGTGAATCTCCATTGGATACCGCTTTTCTGCAACCCATCGTGCATGTCCTTGCTGATTTGCAGGTCGAGGTACTGATCGGTAAACGCAAGGACCTATGGTTACCCGGAGGTCATAAGATATCAGGCACAGCCTCGCATGTGGGCAAAATGCGCATCCTGCATCATGGCACCCTGTTGTATGATGCTGATCTGGAAAATCTGGAGAATAGCCTGGCTGCTAAATTAAACGTAACATCTACAAGGGCCATTGCTTCTGTTCCCAGTCCGGTAAAAAATATACGTTCGTATTTGTCAGAAAAAGACCACTATGCCCCTGATGCCGACTCTTTCTTTGAACTGATCCTCCAAAAGCTAATCAGCCTGTATTGCCTTGAATCAGTAACGATCCTCAGACCTGAGGAAGAATCATTGATTAATCCTTTGTCTTGTCAGTTTTAATCTGGTTTTCTTTTTTTATTCCCTTTAAATTCAATATTCTTCAGAATCCGTTTATCCCCGGTTTTAAATCATACCCAATAACCGGATGTGTTCTGAATATTCAGTCTAACCTGACACCCGGGCAAATGGATTCGCTTTGTTGTTTTAAATTCACTTCACGTGTCAGTATACCTTCTTCCATCTGTCAGTTCAAGATATAGGCCTTCTATTCATCATCCTAATACTGTATATTTATAAATGAAATTTAATTGTAACTGGGATATAACTGAGATATAATACCCCATATATAATAAGTAACATCTAAGTTATATCTATATTACATCTAAGTTATATCTAAGTTACATCTATAACATCATGATGACGTGATGGTGAAGACAAGCCTGAATATTAGAATGATCTCAGCAGGTTGCAGGAAGTTCAGATATAACAGTCCGAACTACTGGCATGCTTGTTGACTTATTCTGATGTAAGTAATCGTAGATATTTAATGAACTATACTTTAATCTACAATAGTTTACATTTTAGTTTCCTGGTAATTATTAATTTTTCATTATTAATTATTAATTACTTGTGTATGTTAATTCATTAATTGGTATTATATTTGTTTGTTGTTAAAAAGAACTGATCAAACCCCATGCGATATGAAAAAGAACTTCTTGTTTCTCCTGCTGATCCCTGTAATTTTTTTCTCTGTTGGAATAGCCCAGCAATCAAAAACGTCCATTGAGAGCCGGTGGAAAACGGTGGAAGAATTTGCCACGAAGCAATTGCCCGAATCGGCTTTAAAAGAAGTGGAAGCCATACTGGCACAGGCGCAAAAAGAGAATAACCGGGCGGAAGTGATCAAAGCCATGGTATATAAAATGCGATTCACCCTTGATAAAAACCCGGATGAGGCACCTGCACTGATACGCGAATTTGAAGCTTTTACCAATAAGAGTACCGACCCGGCTGAAAAAGCCCTGCTGCATTCCATGACGGCTGACCTGTATTCCCAGTTTTACCAAAAGGATGCCTATACGATTAACCGTCGTACCGAACTGAAAGGCTTTGTGCCCGAAGACATGAAGGAATGGACCAAAAATATCTATTTCGATAAGATCAATTCCCATTTGGCAGCATCCATGGAAAATGCCGAAGTGTTGCAACATACCGATGCCCTGAAATTTGCTGTCTTGCTGGAAAAGGGAGAGGATAGCCGGATTTTGCAACCCACGTTGTTTGATTTTTTGGGGTGTCGGAGAATTCAGATTTTACAATCAATCAATCAAATAGTAACTCTCAGGAATCCCCTGACAGATCATAATTATTCAATTGATGTAAACCAATTCGTTTCATTAAAATTGGATACTGCTTTTAATAGATCAATCGAAAATCAGATTATCCTAACCTACCAGGGATTATTGTCTTTCCAGTTAAAAGCCGCGAATGTCAATGCCTTATTGAATCTTAATCTTGAACGCCTGGAGTATATTCATTCTAAGTCAGAAAATGCAATTGGTGACAGCCTGTATTTGGGAGTCTTAAACCGCTTAATTAAACAATACTCAAACAACGAACTGGTAGTTGAAGTCCTGGCCGAAAAAGCAACCTATTTTTTCGAAAAAACATATAATAATGAAGAGAATATTAGCAGTGAAAATAAAAAACAACTGGCTGTTTATAAGCATATCGCTTATAATACGTGTAGCTATGGCATCGAACATTTCCCAACATATAAGCGGATTGGATTATTAATCAATATCAGGAAAGAAATCAATCAGAAAGAACTTAATATCAATTATCCTAAAATAACAAAATTAGGATCAAATCTGAACGTAAAGATTAATAGTAGCAATATTAGTTTGCTCCAGTTGACTGTTTATCGGATTAATGCTTCCGCAATGGAATATTATAAATTTAATGAGAAAGAGCGAAATAATAGTACATATCCGAATAGGACATTAGTTGAAACCAGACAGATTGCTATTAAACCGGATCCTGACTTTGGAACTGTTATTACAGAAATCGGCATAAAACCAACTGATTATGGTATTTATGAGTTTAGTATTGAACTGAAGGACAACAAGAAAGCCCGCCAACGTGCAAAAGGTATTTTTACCGTTTCCGACCTTGCTTTTATGAAACGTATGAATACTCCTAATGCAGTAACTCTTTATGTGTTGGACAGGATAACAGGGCAACCCAAAAATAATGTATTGGTAAAAGTATACAATCATAAATGGACTGGATCGGGATACAGCATAAATTTAACCAACACGGTAAGAACGGATAATACCGGGCTAAGCAGTTATACAACCAGTTTTGATGTTTCAAATGAAATAACCTTTTTTGAACGTGGTAGAGATGTTTATTTCAATTCAAGTCAAAATACATATTATAATTCGGACATCAAATTTGGAAATGAAAAAAAGAAGTTGAATTTCTTTACAGACAGATCCATTTACCGTCCGGGACAAACCGTATATTTTAAAGGAATTGCGTATTATTCAAACAGTAAAAAGCAGGAAGTTGCTGCTAATGCAGAATTTGAAGTAGAATTGCTAAATGCCAATTCACAAAAGATAATCACAAAAAAATTAAAGACCAATGAATTTGGATCTTTCGCAGGTGAGTTCGTCTTACCTCAGGGAGGTTTGAACGGTGTATATAGTATTCGTTCAGAAGGTGGTTACAATTCTTTTTTGGTAGAAGAATATAAACGCCCAACATTCGAAGTTTCTATGGAAAAACCGGTATCTGAAATCAGTTTTAATGACAATGTTACCATTATTGGTAAGGTAAAAGCATATGCCGGATATACTATCGGGGATGCCAGTGTTAAATATCGGGTAGTGCGGCGTGTTCATCATTTCTGTTGGTGGTTTCGTGAACCGGAAGAAGAAATTACGAATGGGATTGCAAAAAGTGATAAATCAGGAACATTCAATGTGTCTTTTGTGCCGGTGAAAGGAAAACCAGACTTTTCTGTTTACAGTGACAGAGCCTATACATATACTATTTATGCCGATGTTACTGATCAGAAAGGTGAGACTCAGCAAGGTGAACAAATGATTGCAGTTGGAGATAAATCGTTGTTTATTATTGCAGAAGTTCCTGAAATGATTAATAAAGGGGATAAGTATAAACAGGAAATAACTACCGAAACAATAAATGATGAAAAAATAAATTCCGTAGTCAGATATTCACTCTATCGACTGTCAGATACAGATGATTACAATGAAAGCCTGAATAATTCCAACGTTTTTAAAGAAACTGCAAAGGTTTTATCCGGCAGCTTCAATACAAAAGAAACGAAACTTGAATTGAATTTAAGTAACCTTGCTTCAGGCAGGTATAAATTTATTTTTGTTACGAAGGATTCACATGGCAAAGAGGTGAAACTTGAACGGGTCTTTATTCTTTTTAGTAAGGAGGATAAGCACCCTCCGGTAAAAAGTTATGTCTGGCTTTCAACTTCGAAAGCAGATTGTTTTGTCGGCGATACTGCACATATTCAATTTGGTACTTCGACAAAAAACTCCATGATATTCTATGAACTAATGCAGGGGAATAAAGTATTGGAAAGCCGTTGGATTCCCTTTACTGATGAAATAAAAACATTTGACATTCCTTTTTTGGAAAGCTATGGCGGAGGAGTTACAGCGATGTTTAGTTTTATAAAAGATGAGCAGTTTTTCACCCGATCAATACAGGTTGTACGAAAAGTGGTTGAAAGGAAGCTTACCCCATCACTTCGTGTCTTCAGGAATAAACTACAACCTGGTGAAAAAGCAGAATGGGAAATTACTATTCCTGAAAGTTACGGTAATAAAAAGGCAGCAGAAATAATGGTCGGTATGTATGATGCCTCGTTGGATAAATTCAGGTTGCATACATGGAACTTTAATCCTGTCTTTGCTGAACCATTTATGCAAAGTCCCAGTTGGTCTGCTAATTCATTTGAAACAGAATCAGATAATGCAGATTTTTATGTAAACATTAAAAATGTAAAAGGGTATCAAATCGATGAACTCAACTGGTTTGGCTTAGATATGAGTGCTTATAATAGGCGAGGAAGAATTATGTTTAGGTCATCAGTCAAGTTTACTGCGCCTGTAATAAAAAAGGATGAAGAAGTGATGCAGGAATCACTGACCAATTCTAAAGTCAGGATTTCTATCGCAGATGTAAAGGGTAATGATGAAAAGGGAATAGATATTGCAGATTTAAAGTCAATGGTATCTGAAGTTCCAGTCCAGATACGTACCAACTTCAATGAAACCGCATTCTTTTATCCGCAGTTACATACCGATAGCCTGGGCAATGTGAAATTTACCTTTACAGCCCCGGAAAGCCTGACACGATGGAATGTCAAAATGCTGGCACATACAAAGGATTTGTACTTCGGACAGGGTGAGGCGCAGGTAGTAACACAAAAGGACCTGATGGTGCAAATGAACCTGCCGCGCTTTGTGAGGCGGTCGGACAAACTTGTGCTCAGTGCCAGTGTCATTAACCTGACGGATAAAGAACAAACAGCCAATGTACTGTTTGAACTGATGAATCCTGCAACTGAGAAGACCATATTACTGAAAGATGCAAAACCTAAGAGCGTAACACTGGCAGCCAATGAAACAAAAGCCGTGGAGTGGGAGGTAAGTGAGTTTTCACCTTTCGAGCTGGTAATATGCAAAGTGACTGCACGTGCCGGTAACTTTAGCGATGGGGAACAAAAGTATCTGCCGGTGTTGCCGGACAAGGTGCTGGTAACCGAAAGTATGCCGCTTACGATTCGTGGGAACCAGACCCGTACATTCAACTTTGAAAGTTTATTGAAAAATGGTTCGAATGTGGATTCAAAGAACCTGACAGTTGAATTTGCTTCCAACCCTGCGTGGTATGCCGTTCAGGCATTGCCTACCCTGGCAGCTCCTGAGAATGAAAACGCGATTGATTATTTCGCAGCCTATTATGTCAACAGCCTGGCAACCTATCTTGCGAATGCGAACCCAAAGATTGCAACAACGTTCGACCGTTGGAAAAAGGCGGGTGGAAGTCGTGAAGCCTTGCTGTCGAATCTGGAGAAGAACAGCGAACTGAAAAATATGTTGCTGGAGGAAACACCCTGGGTAATGGCTGCTAAAGACGAAACAGAACAAAAGAAACAGATTGCCCTTCTGTTCGACCTGAACATGCAGAAGAACCAGGCGCAGCAATATATGGATAAGCTGATATCGCTGCAACTGCCTTCCGGGGGCTTCTCCTGGTATAAGGGTATGCCCGAAAGCCGCTATATTACCCAGGAGATACTGTTGAACCTGGGCCGGCTAAACAGGATGGTAGGAGGAAAAGTACTTACCCCTTACCTCTTACCCCTTACCTCTGCCATAAAATACCTGGATCTGGAGATTGCCCGTGATTTTGAACTCCTGAAAAAAGACAATAAAAACTACGACAAGGAAATGTCCATCGGGAATATGCAGTTGTTCTATCTGCATGTACGTTCGGAATATCCGGATATATCGGTTGATGCTTCGGCTCAGGAAGCGGTTAAGTTCTATACTTCCCAGTCCGAAAAATACTGGACGAGCCTGACACTCTACGGAAAAGCCATGATGGCAGTGGTAGCACAACGGAATGGCAAAATATCCATCGCAAAGGATATCCTAAAATCACTCAGGGAAAATGCCATGAAGACTGATGAGTTTGGCATGTACTGGGCAAAGAACATAGCGGGATATTACTGGAACGAACAACCGGTAGCCGTTCAGGCAGCCATCATAGAAGCTTTTGCCGAAGTGACTAAGAATACAGCGGATGTGGATGAACTGAAACTCTGGTTGCTTAAACAAAAACAAACACAACGATGGAACTCACCCCTCTCTACCGTGGATGCTATATTTGCCCTGTTGCACTATGGGAATGACTGGCTGGCAAACTCGGAACAGGTTAAGATTACCGTTGGAAATAAGGTACTGCAACCACAAAGCGTGGAAGCAGGAACAGGATACTTTAAAGAAACGATTCCGGTTGCGGAGATACGTCCGGAAATGGGAAGAGTGACTGTCTCAACGATTGACGGCTTCACTCCGAGTGAAGCCGTCAATAAGAGTGAAGCCGTCACTAAGAGTGGCATTGGCTGGGGCGCTATGTACTGGCAGTATTACCAGGACCTGGATAAAGTAACAGGGCAGAGCGGTCCGTTGAAGATAACAAAGAAACTGTTTGTGGAGAAAATGACAGCAACAGGTAAAACCCTGCTGCCCATAGAGCAGACCGAACTGAAGAAAGGGGATAAAGTGATTACGCGGTTAGTTATTACCACCGACCGTAACCTGGAATTTGTAGCCCTGAAGGATTTACGTGCTGCGTGCTTTGAACCTGTAAACCAACTTTCAGGAAGCCTGTGGAAAGAAGGGGTGTGTTACTACCAGACCACAAAAGATGCTTCCACACAATTCTTCTTCTCCTATTTGCCAAAGGGAACGTACGTCTTCGAATATGAACTATGGGCCAATTCAGCCGGAACGTATACCAGTGGGATTGCATCGTTGCAATGCCAGTATGCACCGGAATTTGTAAGCCATACGGGAGGGGAAAGGATAGAGATAAAATAAATTATTATTAGCCGCGTAGTGGCGATAGTTTGGGAGATACTGTCGCCGCTACTCGGCTTGATGGTATGTGTTTTACTCCTCTGATGACATTTAGTCATTGGAAGAGTATCTTTTATTTCTCATTATAAATAGACTGTGTAACCAGTCCGGCGATGGTCAATCCAAACATGGCAGGCATGTGGGAGGTAGTACCGTTGATTTTAGCTTTGAGGCTGCACCATTCATGATCCACCAGTTCGGGATCACCCGGACCATTCAGAGCTTTGGGACATAAACATTTCTCAGTACCACAGGAGGCATTCTCACCCTGGTTCTCGAGTAACTCATCACTATATACGCACATGAACTTCTTGCTGACTACGACACCACTCTGACGTATCTTCTTGCGAAGTGCAGCTCCAAGCGGGCAACCATCGACATTCCAGAACTCTGCAACCTTAATACGTGTAGGATCCATTTTAAGGGCAGCACCCATGGACGAAAAGAAAACAGCATTGGTTAGTGTCGCTTTTTGGATCAGGTGTATTTTGTTGGCAAAACTATCAATGGCATCAATGATGAAATCATATTCTTCCAGGTGGAACGACTCGTAGTTTACACTGCTGTAAATCATTTGCAATGCATTGATGTGGGCAGTCGGGTTGATTTCAAGTAACCGTTCCCTGAGTACTTCCGTTTTTACTTTACCCACCGTCTTAGTGGTTGCCATTATCTGCCGGTTAATGTTGGTGACACACACCCTGTCAGAATCAACAATGGTCATATGTTGAATTCCCGAACGTATCAGGCTTTCTGCACACCAACTTCCTACACCACCAATTCCAAATATAATAACACGCTTTTCACGTAAACGATCCATCCGGCTCTTCCCGATGAGCAACTCCGTACGTTGAAATAATCCTTTTTCAATACCCATTACCAATACCTATGCTATAAAATGATTCAATAAAATTAATGCGCAAAGATACGACGATATTTTAATTCAAAATTCATAATTAGAAATACATAATTAAAAATTCATAATTCATATTTCATAATTAAGAATTGTAAGAATCCCTGGATTTATATTCCTATAAAGTTTACTGAGATTTGTTCATCTTCTTTTTGGATCATTTCGAACTTTCCTTTATATATGATTTCACTTTTATTTAGTATTGCAGATTTCATTAATGAGTTGAGAAGGGAGATCCTGTCATTCTCTATACAATCCTTATTGAACCAGCAGAAAAAAGTGTTGACATTTGTTATATCAAACTGGAAAATAAATATCCCGTGTTCTGAAAAAACCAGGTCTTCATAGGCATACGCTATGTCAAGTCCGCTACCATCTTTTATGATGAAGCGTACCTTTTCAAGGTTGAAAAACTCAATGTTATTTACGGTTGAAGCGGTAAGTTGATCTTTGTCGGTCTTGTTCATACATCATTGTTTTGCTCGTAAAGAATAGAAAATCTGTAACTTTTAGTGCAGTAGTAATAAGCAATAAATATACCAAACATATAAATGTTTAATTGGTAGATAATTGGCCTTCTGTTTAAGTATGTAACCTGCAAATAAAACTACCATTATGTAATTCTTTTTACGGGTTAAAACAAAAATGTATGAATGTGGATAGAGAAATGGAACAAAGGGATGAAAAATGTCTTGTTTTTACAGAATGAAAAAAGCATTAATCCGGAGATTAATGCTTGAGTTTCTAATGTATGATTTCCGAATGAATTTATTTAGTTTGAGCAATATTCAAATTGTTGTTCATATCCATAACTGAATCACGGCGACTGGCCATTTGCCAGATTGGAATAGCATCAATTTCAGTAATAATAACTGAAGCAATTCCCCTGCTGATAATATCCAGTTGTTTTGCAGCACTGTATGATAAATCAATGAGTAATCCTTTATGATGAGGCCCACGGTCGGTTACCCGTACAATAACTTCTTTGTTGTTAGTCGGATTAAACACCCTTAAAATCGTTCCAAAAGGAAGTGACCGGTGTGCACAGGTTAAACTATCCGGATGATATTTTTCACCATTTGATGTGTGATGTCCTTTCATTTTATGACTGTAGAAAGATGCTTTTCCTTTTTGTTGGGCAAAAGCAAACAGCGACGAAAAGAACAGGAAAAAGAAAGAAATAAGTATGTTTTTTCTCATGATTTCTGTGTTTGTTTCACAAATATAGCAAATAAAAATGGAACATCTACCATCCTTGATACAGCGTTTAACTTTTTTAAGGGCAAAAAAACGAATTAAAACCATGTCTTAATTAATACTTTTAGTTGATTTCAAACACTAAAACTATGATTTTTGAATGTGAAATTTCACATTTTTGAAGTACTTAAATTGCTCATTTCAACAAAAAACAGTAACTTTGTCATTCCAAAAAAAACAGCTTATTATTATGAGCCACACCGACCAACAATTCGATCAGGTAGCAGCTATTTGCCGTGATATTTTTACAAAGAAGATGAAAGATTATGGTTCGTCGTGGCGCATACTGCGTCCTGCATCTGTAACCGACCAGATCTTCATTAAAGCTAACCGCATACGCAGCATTGAAACAAAAGGAATTTCAAAAGTGGATGAAGGAATCCGTTCAGAATTGATTGCTATTGTAAACTATGGTATAATTGGATTAATTCAACTGGAACTGGGCTGTTCGGAGACCGACGACTTGAGTTACGAGAAAGGCGTGGAGCTTTATACAAAATACCTGTCGGAAGCAAAGAAGCTAATGATGGATAAAAATCATGATTACGATGAAGCGTGGCGTACTATGCGCATGCAATCGTACACCGATTTAATCCTGATGAAAATTTACCGTACAAAACAAATTGAAGATAATCTGGGTGTAACATTAATTTCGGAAGGTATTGACGCCAATTATTTCGATATGATAAATTATGCCGTTTTTGGTCTAATTAAAATGGAAGAGATAGGCAATTAATTGTAACAGTTTATTAAATAAACAACATCCCATGACTGCAAATCAAGAAATAAATAAATTAAATAAACCAGGACAGGTTGCAGGGAATATTTTCCTTCAAATTGGTCGTTTACTCGTTGGAGTAGTATTTGTTTTTTCAGGTTTTGTAAAAGCAATTGACCCCCTTGGTTCAACTTATAAAATAGAAGAGTACCTGAGAACGTTTGGCGGGTTTCTAGAATCCATTGCCGACTATGCATTCCCCATTGCAATTATACTTTCAACCATTGAATTACTCATAGGACTTAATTTGATCTTTAAAATACATCTAAACCTGACAACTTTACTGGCATTGATATTTATGGGGATAATGACGCCATTAACCCTTTACATAGCAATAAAGAATCCGGTAACCGATTGTGGCTGCTTTGGTGAAGCTTTAGTGATTAGCAATTGGGCATCATTCTTCAAAAATGTGGTGTTGATTGGCATAGTCATCCTGATGGAAATATACCATGCTAAATTTCGTCCGTTTCTTTCAGTGAAAGTTCAACATATCGGAGCAGTTACATTTATTGCCATAGGGGTTTTATTATCGGTGTACAGCTATCGTCATTTACCCATGATTGATTTTTTACCCTATAAGGTAGGTGTAAATATCCAAAAAGCTATGGAAGTTCCAGAGGATGCTCCTTCGGATGTATATAAGACTACTTTTATTTATGAAAAAGATGGTGCTCAAAAGGAATTTACACTTGAAAACTATCCGAAGGGTGATTCCAGTTGGGTGTTTGTTGATCAGAAAACAGAATTACTATCGAAGGGATATAAAGCACCGATTCATGACTTTTCTATCATGAATGGGCAATTTGATGATATTACCTTGCCAGTATTGAATTTCCCCGGTGAAACATACCTGTTCATTATGTATGATCTGAATGAGACTTCTGAGGAAGGTGCTAAAAAAGCCGAAATGATCTATCAGAAATACAGGAAAACAGGAGTGAAATTCTATGCACTAACCGGATCTTCGGATGCTGATGTCCAAAAGTTCGTGGATAAGACTGACGTTACTTTTCCTTTCTGGAAAACAGATCCTACCGTTCTAAAGACCATGATTCGTGCAAATCCGGGGTTGATCGTGCTAAAGAAAGGTACAATAACGGGTAAATGGAACTGGCGGAATTTTAATTAAATACTGCTTTATGATATTTTGAATGAATTAATTATCAAACTATATATTTAAAGATAAAAAAGATGAGAAAGAACATTGTTGCAGGAAACTGGAAAATGAACAAGACCTTCAGTGAAGGATTAGCATTGGCAACTGAATTAAATGCTGCTTTGGCAGATTCAAAACCAAATTGTGATGTGGTGATCGGAACACCTTTTATTCACCTTGCAAGTGTGACTGCTGCTATTGATACTACTAAAATTGGTGTGGCTGCTCAAAACTGTGCTGATCATGAATCAGGTGCTTATACAGGCGAAATCAGTGCTTCTATGGTTAAATCAACCGGTGCTGAATATGTTATATTAGGACACTCGGAACGTCGTGCTTATTATGGTGAAACAGCTGCTAAGTTGAAAGTGAAAACTGAACTGGCATTGAAGAACGGTCTAACTCCTATCTTCTGTATCGGTGAAGTATTGGAAGAACGTGAATCAGGTGTTTTCTTTGATGTAGTTAAATCACAGATTGTTGATTCTTTATTTGAATTATCATCAGCAGATTTTTCTAAAATAGTTTTGGCTTACGAACCTGTCTGGGCAATCGGAACAGGTAAAACTGCTTCTGCTGCACAAGCACAGGAAATACATGCTTTTATCCGCAAGACACTGGTAGAAAAATATGGCAAAGAAGTAGCAGATAATACTTCTATCTTATATGGTGGAAGCTGTAATGCAGCAAATGCTAAGGAATTATTCTCAAATCCGGATGTTGATGGTGGATTGATAGGTGGTGCTTCATTGAAAGTTGCCGATTTCAAAGCGATTATTGACGCCTTTTGAGATTAGTTAATTGGTTAATTAGTTAATTGGTTAACTGGTTGAACGTAAAATATAAAAATCCTGTAAAGATACTTTACAGGATTTTTTTGTACTTTTGCATGTATAACAAATGCTTACAGCAATTTACTAAACTTGTTTATCAAGATTTAAACTTATTCAACGATTAAACTGTTAACTTAATCAACCTCCCGATAGCTATCGGGACAACCAATCAACCAAATAACGCCATGTTACTTAAAATATACGATACAAATCCAAATCCTCAGGAGATACGACGGGTAGTCGAAGTTTTACGTAAAGGGGGAATTATCATATTTCCTACTGATGGTGTTTATTCATTTGGATGCAATATCTTTAATCCTGCAGGGGTAGAATTTATCACAAGATTGAAAAATAAGGATCTGCGAAAATCGGAATTGTCATTTGTCTGTTACGAAATGAGCCAGATAAGTGAATATGCCAAAATGGACGATGTATCATTTAAGCTGATAAAGAGAAATCTGCCGGGTCCGTTTACCTTTCTGCTTAATGGCAGCAGCAAGCTTCCCAAACTATTCAAAAACAAGAAAACAGTTGGTATCCGTATGCCAAACAATGCCATTCCCCTCGAAATAGTCCGTGAACTGGGCAACCCCATGATGACAAGTTCCATCTTTACCGACGAGAAAACAACCGAATACATTACAGATCCTGAGCTGATTGAAGAAAAATACGGGAATCAGGTTGATTTAGTTATCGACGGTGGCATGGGTGGATTAATGCATTCCACCATTGTTGATTGTACCGGCGATGAACCTGAAATCGTACGTGCAGGTGGAGGCGAACTGGAGTATTGATTGTTGGTTATAACTTATAATTCTTCTTTTTCAATGTAAACGGTTTGTGTCGGGAATGCAAATTGCAGTCCTGCAGCATTGAAAGAACGTAGAATCTCTGAGTTTACCTGTGTTGGTACTTCCATAACATCTGCATCTTTCGTAATAAAATACACAAACGTAATGACCAATGAAAAATCGGTAAAGTCGGTAAAAGCCACCATGATATCTTTTGTTTCCACATTTTCCACCCTGTTCGGCATATCCTTTAGTATAGCCATTGCTTCGTTCATTTTCTCCGGGTTCGTGTTATAAGTCAAACCAAGTTTTAATAGTATACGTCTTAGGGGCTCTTCCGAGATATTCTCTACTGAAGCTTCCACCAGTTTGAAATTAGGTATTGTTACCAACCGTTTTTCCATTGTACGAATACGTGTACTTCGGATACCAATTTCTTCTACAAAACCGTCAAAGCCATCCACTTTAATGCGATCTCCAATACGGAAAGGGCGGTCGGTGAAAATGGTGAACCCACCGTATATGTTCTTGATGGTATCCTGGGCTGCCAATGCAAATGCCAAACCGCCAATGCTTAACCCCGCAATAAGAGTACCCACATTCACACCTACATTATTCAACGCCATGATAATACCCAGGGACCAGATAATGGCCAGTACGGCTCGACGGAGTATAGACATCAAATGATTATCCAGGTATTTCAGGGTGTTTTTATCAGCAGCCTTGGGAGCAATGTATTCTTCCAACAAGGCATTTACCAACCGTGCAACAAACCAGGTGGCATTGATGACTGTCAGTACACGGAAAGATAGAAAAATAGCCCTTTCCACAGGTGCACCCAGTTGTAGTCGTTTGGCTGCTATCCAGATGGCAAATAAAATTACACCCAACAGTACCGGAGCTTCAAGCATTTTAAACAGAATATCATCAAGGCGGTTCTTGGTTTTGCTTGTTAGCTTTTGAATAACATGCTTGTTTATCAAAACGATAATTTTGTTGAGCAATAAAGCAGCTGCAATGATTATCAGGGATATCAGCCAGTCGTGGAGTGAGTTGTTGTATAATGTTTGTTCGAGCATATGATGATTTGAAAATGTGTTGATTTGAAAATTTAAAGATATGTAGATTTAAATGTATTGATTTAATATAGTTTTCTTTTGTACTTTAGCTTTTGTAAATTTCAATATCCTTCAATCTTAGAATCCAAAACACGGAACACGGAACATTGAACACGGAACTTTTCAAACCCTTCAAACTTCAAATGCTGTGCCGTCACTCGGCATTCGCCAGTCACCACGGGGGGATAGATTGATCGAACCTACTTTTGGTCCATCAGGAATGCATGATCGTTTGAATTGCTGGGAAAAGAACCTGCGGATAAAGATTTTCAGCCATTTTTCTATTACTTCAACCGGATAGCTTTCAATAAAAGCGTTTTGAGCTAAGTACAGGATTTTAGCAGGACTAAATCCAAAACGAACCATATAATACAGGAAGAAATCATGTAATTCGTAAGGTCCTACTATGTCTTCCGTTTTTTGTGCGATATCACCATTGGCATCTGCCGGTAGTAATTCAGGGCTGACAGGTGTATCAAGGATGTCCTGTAAGATCTCTTCAGAAGAATTGTCCAACTGATGGGCTACCCAGTCCACCAGGTAGCGTACCAGCGTTTTAGGAACACCACTGTTTACTGCATACATCGACATATGATCGCCGTTATAGGTTGACCAACCAAGGGCCATTTCCGATAAATCACCGGTACCTATTACCAATCCGCGATGTTTGTTCGCGATATCCATTAATATCTGTGTCCGTTCGCGTGCCTGTGTGTTTTCATAGACCACATCATGTTGTTTCGGGTCATGGTTTATATCCTTGAAATGCTGCATGGAAGCATCGGTTATTGAAATCTCCATCATGGTAATTCCCAATGATTTCATTAAATTGATGGCATTGGTATACGTGCGATCAGTAGTTCCGAATCCGGGCATGGTGATACCGATAATCCGCTTCCTGTCATAGCCAAGTTTATCGGCTGTCTTCACACTCACCAGTAAAGCCAGTGTAGAATCCAATCCACCGGAAATACCAATAATAACTGTATCTGACTGTGTATGCTGCCAACGTTTGGCCAGTCCACCAATCTGAATGGAAAATATCTCATGACAACTGGCGTCACGGTTGGTGAAAGGAGGAACAAAAGGATGCTTATCGAATGAACGCTTCAGATCAAAATGGGTAAAATGAGCATCTTCAAACTGGATAGTCCGGTAAACCCGCGAGGATTTATCACTGGCATAATTCGTGTTCCGTATCCGTTCTGCCTGCAGTCGTTCAACATCAATATCGGTAACTGTCAGTTGAGCATCAAACGAAAAGCGCTCGGAAGAAGCTATAATCTTTCCGTTTTCTGCAATCAGCCCGTTGCCTGAATAGACCACATCGGTAGTTGATTCACCTGCACCTGCAGAAGCATAGACATACCCGGCATTGCACCTGGCCGATTGTTGCTCTATTAGCTGACGAAGGTATTGATGTTTCCCGATTAATTCGTTTGTAGCGGATAGATTGAAAATAATTTCAGCACCATGGAGTGCTTGTTGTGAACTGGGAGGTATTGGAACCCAAAGATCTTCGCATATTTCAATTCCAAAAGTAAATTTACCATCTGAAAAAAGAAGATCGGTACCGAAGGGTACTTCTTCTCCCGACAGGATAATGGTTTGAGTATCGGCCAAAGTACCGGATGTAAACCAACGCTTTTCATAAAACTCGTTGTTGTTGGGCAAATGAGTCTTGGGTACAATGCCTAAAATGTGACCACCCTGCAGTACTACTGCTGTATTAAAAATATGGGCCTGTACCCTTACCGGCATACCAATAATTATTACTGAAGTGGTGGTAAAGGTGAGCAATTGAAGTTCATTTAATGCCTTTTGCGCATCATTGAGCAATTGCTGCTGCTGGAACAGGTCGGCACATGTGTAACCAGTTAAGCTTAATTCAGGAAAGCAAATGACCTGTGCTTTCTCTTCTTCACCCTTGCGGACTAAATCAGCCATGCGGGCTACATTATAAGCACAATCTGCTACCCTTAATTCAGGAATGGCTGCAGCAACACGTACAAATCCGTTATTCATGTCTTGGTTGATTTGTTAATTGGTTGATTAAGTTAATTGGTTAATTGGTTGTTGACGTTGAATAAGTTTATTAGGTTGTATAAGTATATAAGGTTGAATAAGTTTATTTAGTTTACATGTTGATCAAGTCAGTATATTCTCAATTCCACACGTTCAGTCAACTAATTAACTAATTAGCCAATTAACTTAATTAACTTAATCAACTCAATCAACTCAATCAACTAATTAACTAATTAACCAATCAACTAATTAACTAATTAACCAATCAACTACTTGGTGACATTCTCCATATTACTCAGGTAAATCTCAAGCGATTTAGCTGAAATGCGTATTTCCAATACAGACAGAGTCAGTGAAATGATCAGAAGTACCAATGCCAGTCCGAATACATACGCTGAAATGATTTGTAACCCGACATAGATCAAAAACATGGTAGCGACACACAATAACAGACTTGCCACACCCAGCATTTGCATGTTCTTAGTAAGGTATAACCGTCTGCGCAGGTTCGCTATCTGAGCCAGGGTTAAGGCAGAATGATCCTCCATATACCTGTCTTTTAACAGCCGTACCAATTGCGCATACGATAAAAACCTGTTTGTATATGCCAGTAACAAAAGTGATATGGCCGAAAACAAAAAGGTAGGAGTGATCAATGTCAGTTCTTGCATAGTTGAACGAATTATACGAATTAATTACTAATTACACGAATTAAAGACTAATTACACGAATTTTGTGAACCTGTAACCAAACACAGAATACAGAACCCGGAACCCGGAACCCGGAACGCATTTAAGCACAATGTTCTTTCTTCTCTACAGGGTGTTTAACCAGCTTAGCTACCTGACGCCCTAATTCAAGGCATGCCTGGTAGTTCTCAACTTTCAATCCTTGTTTTTCTTCTACCACAATTTCTGCGGTAATCCATTTCATGGATTCTACAAAAGTAGATAGTCGCTTTACAGCTGCACCTGCCCACGTAAATGATCCGAAATAGCCAAATATACGGTTTTTAACTCCACGTATTTCTATCTTGCGTAAGAGCGATTCTACTTCAGGATACAATTCATTGCTGTATGTGGGACTGCCGACAATTAAGCCCCTGTATTTGAAAATATCCCGAAGTATATATGAAGAGTCGGTTTTAGATACATTGTGAATGATAATATCTTTAATTCCTGCCTCTGCGAGCCCCTGGGCTACAGTTTCAGCCATTAATTCCGTAAAACCATACATTGATCCATAAACGACAACGACGCCTTCTTTGCCCTCGTAACGGCTTAGCTGGTCGTACATGTCCACCACTTCTGAAATATATTCTTTCCATACCGGACCATGCGTGCTGCATATAATATCAATATCAATCGGAGTAAGCTTCTGTAATGCCTTTTGTACTGCAGCTCCATATTTCCCGACAATATTGGCATAATAGCGGATCATTTCATCCCAGTACCTGTCGATATTCATATTGGTATCCATCACCGTACCATCCAATGTTCCGAAAGCACCGAAAGCATCCCCCGAGAAAAGGACTTTAGCCGTCTGATCAAATGTCATCATGGTTTCAGGCCAGTGAACCATAGGAGTGAGGTGAAACTGGAGTTTATGTTTTCCCAATGAAAGGATTTCACCATCTTTAATTTCCTTTGTATTACTGGCCACTCCGTAAAAACCTTCCAGCATGCTTAGTGTTTTACTGTTGCCAACAATCACTATTTCAGGGTAATATTGACGGAGAATCCGTATTGAACCCGAATGGTCAGGCTCCATGTGGTTGATTATCAAATAATCCAGTGTCCTACCCTGTAACTGAGATTGAATCTTGTCAATGAAAATATCTCCCATTGATATATCTACCGTATCTACCAATGCAGTCTTCTGATCCATGATCAGGTAGGCATTGTAAGATACACCTAATGGCAAGGGAATCATATTTTCAAATTTATGTTTCTGGCGGTCGTTCACCCCTACATAAAAAATATCATCTGTTATTTGTTGATTTTGAAACATGTAACTAATTTATACCTTTGTTTAACATTATACCTTATAAACAAACACGAATGTGCCTGTTTTCCCTGCAAAGATAAAACATTTTTTACAATTGTTGAACCGTAAAGCCCTTGAATCGTAGATCAGTTAAAACATTCTGCACAGAATCTACGGTAAAATGATACCCTTTACCGGTAAAAGGTACAATAATCCTTTGAAAGTTTTTAGTACTTTTGCGGTAGAATACGAATTACACGAATTAATACGAATTACACGAATTATGATGTTCATACCCGCTGCTTACTCCTTATTTCTTACCTCTTACTCCTTAAAAATATGATTGTTTGCATTGCCGAAAAGCCCAGTGTGGCAAGGGATATTGCCGAAGTTCTTGGTGCAAAGACCCGAAAGGATGGGTATATTGAAGGAAACGGATACCAGGTTACCTGGACTTTCGGACATTTGTGCGGATTGTTGGAACCCCATGAGTATGCCCCTGAATGGAAACGTTGGGCATTGAGCAATCTGCCTATGATTCCTGCTCGCTTTGGTATCAAGGTAATGAACGATAGTGGCATTCAAAAGCAGTTTAAAGTAATCGAAACCTTAATGGCGAATGCAGATGAACTGATAAACTGTGGTGATGCCGGGCAGGAGGGAGAACTGATCCAGCGTTGGGTGATGCAAAAGGCTATGTGCAAATGCCCGGTAAAACGGTTGTGGATTTCATCGTTGACCGAAGAAGCCATCCGTGAAGGCTTTTCAAAGCTGAAAGATCAAAGCGAGTTCCAGTCTCTTTACGAAGCAGGGCTTTCCCGTGCAATCGGCGATTGGTTACTGGGAATGAATGCCACCCGTCTTTATACCCTCAAATACGGTAAAAACCGTCAGGTACTTTCCATTGGAAGGGTACAAACACCCACGCTGGCATTGATTGTAAACCGTCAGCTTGAAATAGAAAACTTCAAGCCAGAAGCCTATTGGGAATTGAAGACTATTTATCGGGATACGATTTTCTCGGCTTCAAAAGGTCGGTTTAGCTCTGTGGAAGAAGGAACTGAATTCCTGGATACAGTACGGACTGCCGATTTTGTAGTAACGAATATAACCACCAAAAAAGGGACAGAATCTGCTCCCCGTCTCTTTGACCTTACCTCTTTGCAGGTGGAATGCAATAAAAAGTATGGCTTTTCGGCTGATGAAACATTGAAACTTATTCAGAGCCTGTATGAAAAGAAAATAACTACCTATCCGCGTGTTGATACCACCTACTTAACTGATGACTTATATCCGAAGATTCCGGAGATACTGAAAGGAATAAAAGAATACGACTTACTCACCAAACCTCTGTTAGCAGGCAAACTTCCTAAGACCAAGAAGGTGTTCGATAATTCAAAAGTTACCGATCACCATGCTATTATCCCTACAGGAGTAAATCCTACAGCGCTCAGCGATACTGAAAAGAAGGTATTCGACTTGATAGCCCGCCGTTTTATTGCTAACTTCTACCCCGAATGTAAGATCTCGACTACCACGGTATTGGGTGAAGTAAGTGATATTGAATTCAAGGTTAACGGGAAACAAATACTTGATCCGGGTTGGAGGGTTGTTTTTGCTAGAGTTGTTGCTGATGATAAAGAAGGGGAAGAAGAAGATGAACATACTTTGCCTCTTTTTTTAAAGGGAGAAAGCGGACCCCATGAACCTACATTGGCCGAGAAATGGACTTCCCCTCCTAAGCCATTTACTGAAGCCACTTTGTTGCGGGCAATGGAAACTGCCGGTAAGCTGGTGGATAATGATGAACTGCGTGATGCACTCAAGGAAAATGGTATTGGTCGTCCATCCACACGTGCTGCCATTATTGAAACATTGTTCAAACGCGATTATGTACGCAAGGAAAAGAAAAACCTGATTGCAACCAATACAGGTGTTGAATTGATCCAGGTCATTCAGGAAGATTTGCTTAAATCGGCAGAACTGACCGGACTGTGGGAAAAGAAACTCCGTCAGGTTGAACGTGGACAATATGCTGCCAAAGATTTTCTGGACGAACTGAAAGCTATGGTTACCGAAATCGTGTTTAACGTGAAGAGTGATAACAGAAGGCCGGGTGAGGCTGCTTTAGCAGCGGCTTCTTTAGTGACGGCTTCACTTCAAGTGAAGCCGTCACTTGAGGGATCTGTTTGTCCTAAATGTGGAAAAGGTATTATGCTGAAAGGCAACACAGCGTATGGTTGCAGCGAATGGAAGAATGGATGTGATTATCGTGTTTCAATGTGATGTTGTGATGAAAAATCAGTGTGGTAATGTGTTGATGAATTGATTCATCATTAAAGAATGAACAATAATAATATGGTATCTGTGAAAAGTTACCTGTGACGAAACTACTTTCAAATCCCATTTAAGAACATTGGGTTTTTAATTATTAATTTCTTATTGTATCTTTGCACTTCTTTTTATTAAAACACACTAATGATTTATCAAACATATACGCTTTCCAACGGCCTTCGAATAATCCACAAACCTGATAATACTGCTGTTACCTATTGTGGACTGGTTATCAATACCGGCTCCCGCGATGAACTTGAAAATGAACAGGGAATGGCGCATTTTATTGAGCATATGCTTTTTAAAGGTACCGAAAAACGGCGTTCAGGGCATATCATCAACCGTCTGGAGAATGTAGGAGGCGAATTAAACGCTTATACGTCGAAAGAAGAAACTGTAGTCTATGCAATAGTACTGAATGAGTACTTTGACCGTGCCATGGAGCTTGTTTTCGATATTGCTTTTCACTCAACCTTCCCACAAAAAGAAATAGAAAAAGAAGTTGTTATTATCATTGATGAAATCCAATCATACAACGACAGTCCTTCCGAACTGATATTCGATGATTTCGAGGAAATGATATTTGCACACCACCCCATTGGCCACAATATCTTAGGAAAACCTGAATTATTGGAGCAATATTCAACCTCTGATGCAGTCAGTTTTGTCCGGAAACATTATAAACCCGAAGAAATGGTGTTTTTTGTGTTGGGAGATTTTAATTTCAACCAGCTAATACGTATGGGCGAAAAGTACCTGAAAACAGAAAACCACGTAAAGGATACTATTCTCAGAACTTCCCCCACATCCTATCAACCCGTACGTAAAGAGATCGACAAGAATACCCATCAGGTGCATTTCATGATGGGTAACCGTTGCTACGATTTATATCATCCTGACCGGCTTGGAATGTATCTGCTGAATAATATCCTTGGCGGGCCGGGAATGAACAGCCTGCTGAACCTTTCCCTGCGTGAAAAGCATGGCCTGGTATACAACGTGGAATCAAACTACCAACCATTTACAGATACCGGCATGTGGAGTGTGTATTTCGGCTGTGATACAGAGAATGCAGCCCGTTGCGAACAACTGGTGCTTGCTGAACTGCAAAAGCTTTGTGATCAACCCTTGTCAGAAAATGCCTTAAAGAAATACAAGCTTCAACTCATGGGGCAAATGGCTATCTCTTCCGAACAGAAAGAAAACTTTGCACTTAGCCTTGGCAAGAGTTATATGCGGTATGGCAAAATAGAAGATATGGAAACAGTGAAAAAACGAATTGAAGCCATAACAGCTGAGAAGTTACAGGCAATAGCTGTTGAAATGTTTAATCCAAAGGATCTGTCGGTTTTGATTTACAGGTAATAATAACCCCAAGCCCCTAAAGGGGATGTTAAGATTTATATGTGTGATTCTCCTGATTTTGAAGTAGATGGTTTAGGAGACGGTACTATTTTACACCCCTTTAGGGGCTTGGGGTCATATTTGTTTCGTGATAGAATTAAAGTGTAAATAACAAGTTGTTTTTTATAGGTATTTGCATGAATAAAATTGGAAACCCACTAACTTTTCCCCACAGGAAGTTGTTACTTGGAAGTATCCTTTAAAATATTAAAACTATGAACCAGGAAGAATATATTACTGCCCATTCGGATATAGAACCAGAATACCTGGCAAAGCTTAACCGGGCTACACACCTGAGGATGATCAATCCCCGCATGTTGTCAGGTCACTTCCAGGGTAGGGTATTAGCCATGTTTTGCCACATGATTCAACCAAAGACAGTGTTGGAAATCGGTACTTTTACAGGCTATTCGGCTATCTGTATGGCTGAAGGAATGCCAGAAGATGGCGTATTGCATACAATAGACTATGATGATGAACTGGAGAGTTTTTTAAATGATGTCTTTGCTAAATCGGATCAAGGTCACAAGATTAAATTGCATATTGGAAATGCACTGACTGAAATAGCTAAAATGAATGATATCTTCGACATGGTATTTATCGATGCCGATAAGGAAGAATATCAGGCTTATTACGAAGCTGTACTGCCTAAAGTGCGTCAGGGTGGATATCTGTTGGTCGACAACACCTTGTGGGATGGCAAAGTGCTTAAACCTGTCGATCCTAAAGACAGGGAAACCATCGCTATTATGAAGTTCAATGAATTTATTGCAAAAGATACCCGGATAGAAAAGGTATTGTTGCCTATACGTGACGGACTGACGCTTATCAGGAAGATTTAATGTTCCGTGTTCCGTGTTCCGTGTTTCGCGTTTTGTTGACTGGCTGAAGCTTCAACTAAAAGTTGTTCTTCATGATTTAATTATGAATTATGAATTACAAATTATGAATTGTGAATAGTAAATAGTAAATAGTAAAATAGTAAATAGGAAAGATGTTTATCTACGAATTGGAATTTAAAGTACGTGATTACGAGTGTGACCTGCAGGGTATTGTGAATAACTCGGTCTATCAGAATTACCTGGAGCATACCCGGCATGAATTTTTATTGGATAATGATGTCAGTTTTGATCTGTTGCACCAACAGGGAGTAGATGCTGTGGTTGCACGAATTGAAATGGCTTATAAGACACCTCTTAAATCGGGTGATGAATTTATCTCCAAACTCTATGTTACCAAGGAGGGAATAAAATATGTATTCCATCAAACCATATTCCGTAAGAGTGATAACAAGGTATGCCTGAAGGCAAAAGTAGATACGGTGGTGGTCATAAACGGCAAGCTGGCAGCTTCTCATCCTCAATTGGAGAAACTGATTACCAGGCTAAGCGAGCTGCCAACGGTTAATAATTAGGAGTCGGATTATTTGTTCCAGTACATAAAATGCCTGATTGTTACAACAATTTCCACCGCTTGCGTGTTATCAACCTGAGAATTGAAAATTAAACAGATTATATATAGAGTGAACTTTTAAGTCAATACAGGTTCGCTGATAATTAGAACGTGATGAATGAATTTTTAGAAACTGAAGAAAATATTGTACGAATGCTTAAAACAGTATTCGACCCGGAGATCCCTGTAAATATTTACGATTTGGGACTTATCTATAAGATCGACCTGGCTGATGATGGACATCTGACTATCGATATGACACTTACTGCTCCCAGTTGTCCTGCTGTTGACTTTATTGTGGAAGATGTGCGTATGAAGACCGAAGGCCTGATGGGTATTACCAGCGTTGACGTAAACATTGTTTACGAACCTGCCTGGGACAAGAGCATGATGAGTGAAGAAGCTCAGCTGGAGCTGGGATTTCTCTAGTAGGTAGTAAGTAGTAAGTAGTGAGTAGTAAGAAGTGGGTAGTAAGAAGCTGATAGTATGTAGTAAAAAATTAAGCTACTGATTACCTGCTTATTTGATGATTAATTATTACGAACACTAGACTCCGAACTTCTAACTATCTCCTTCTACTTACTCTTTACTACCTACTACTTACTACCTACTATTAACTACCTACTAAGAATATGATCTATTTTATCTCCGATGCCCATTTGGGTTCACGTTTAGTAAAAAACCCTCGTGAGCACGAGAAGAAGATAGTCGATTGGCTTGATCGTGTGAAGCAGGATGCTACGGCTATTTACCTATTGGGTGATATGTTTGATTTCTGGTTCGAATACAAGACTGTTGTGCCAAAAGGCTATGTCAGGTTTTTAGGCAAGTTGGCTGAGCTGATTGATGCAGGCATAGAGATTCATTTTTTTATCGGAAACCATGATATCTGGACATTCGGGTACCTGGAAAAGGAAGTAGGAATGATCGTTCACAAAGAACCATATACAGTGCAACTTGGAAGTAAACGTTTCTATATGGCGCATGGTGACGGCTTGCAACCTGAGGATCATGGATTCAAGTTTATACGCAAATTATTTCATAGTAATTTCGCCCAGAAGTTATTCCGCTTAATACCAGCTCAGTTAGGTCAGGAGTTTGGGTATAACTGGTCGAAGAAGAACCGTGAGAAAATAATGCATGATGATAATAAATTCAAGGGGGAAGAGAAAGAGGGTCTTGTAATTTATGCCAAAAAGTATGTAGAAACGCATGATGTCGATTTCATGGTATTTGGTCACCGGCATGTGGCACTTGACTTACAGCTCAAGAACAATAAACGGTTGGTGATATTAGGCGATTTTGTCGGTATCTTCTCGTACGGTAAGTTTGATGGGGAGAATTTCCAGCTAGAGTATTTAGATTAATGTTGATAATAAAATTTTCCACTGATTTCACTGATTCCACTGATTAATGCAGAAATGCAAAAAAAAAAGCCTTATTACTTCCCAAAACAGGTCGGTTATAAGGCTGTTTTTATTATTTAAACTTATTTCCAATTGTATTGTATTATTTGTGTAATTAGTGGAGAATCAGATTCTGTTAATCGTTAGTAAGTTGTATCATTTTAGTTAATCTGTGGAAATCAGATTAATGCTAATAATCTAATTTTCCACAAATAATAAAATTTTCCACTGATTTAACTGATTCCACTGATTAATGCAGAAATGCAATAACTAAATAGCCTTATAACTTCCCAGAACAGGTCGGTTATAAGGCTGTTTTTATTATTTAAACTTATTTCCAATTGTATTGTATTATCTGTGTAATTAGTGTAATTAGTGGAGAATCAGATTCTGTTAATCGTTAGTAAGTTGTATTATTTTAGTTAATCTGTGGAAATCAGATTAATGCTAATAATCTAATTTTCCACAAATAATAAAATTTTCCACTGATTTCACTGATTCCACTGATTAATGCAGAAATGCAAAAAAAAAAGCCTTATAACTTCCCAGAGCAGGTTTGTAATAAGGCTGTTTTTATTATTTAAACTTATTTCCAATTGTATTGTATTATCTGTGTAATTAGTGTAATTAGTGGAAAATTAGATAATTTTAATCAATGGAAATCAGGATCCTTTGGCTTTATACGCCAGTGCAAACATCTTCATTTGTTTTACCATAGCCAGCAACCCGTTGGAGCGGGTAGGGGAGAGGTGTTCCCGTAATCCGATTTTATCGATAAAATAAAGCTCGGTATTGATGATTTCGTCAGGCGTATGTCCCGACATGACCTGTATGAGCAATGATACCAACCCTTTTACCAATACGGCATCGCTTTCGCCCTTGTAGGTGATAATCCCGTCGTTCATTTCTGCATCCAACCATACACGACTCTGGCACCCTTCGATGATGTTCTGGGGGTTTTTCTGCTTCTCGTCCAGCGGCTCCAGCGAGTTTCCCAAATCAATGAGTAATGAGTATTTATCCATCCAGTCGTCAAACTGGCTGAAATCTTCTATAATATTGTCCTGTAACTGGTTGATTGTCATTTTGAATAAGTTTGAAAAGTTTAAAGAGTTTGAATGTTTGAAGAGTTTGAAGAGTCCCGATAAATCGGGATCTACACTGCGTTTCGATTTGAAGGGTTTGAAAGTTTGAAGGGCTTGAAAGTTTGAAGAGTTTTTACTACGAAGATAGTTTCTGTTCAGCACTTCTTTACTCATTTCTCATTCCTTATTCCTTATTCCTCATTCCTAAGAGAGCATTCCCACCACCCGTTTCAGCGCGTTTATAAACACGTCTATTTCTTCGGTGGTATTGTAGAAAGCAAACGAAGCCCTGACTGTTCCGGGTATGCCGAATGAATCGATCAGCGGTTGTGCGCAATGGTGTCCTGTGCGTACGGCTATTCCCAGTTTGTCGAGCAGCATGCCGATGTCGTACGGGTGTATATTCCCTACAAGGAATGATATGACCGAGCTCTTCTCGGCTGCCGTTCCGTAAATACGCATACCTTCTATCTCCAACAGTTTAGTGGTTGCATAATTCGTTAAGTCGTTTTCGTGGGCTGCAATTTTATCCAGGCCTATCATATCCACATACCTGATTGCTTCTGCCAGTGCTGTGGAGCCTATATAGTCCGGTGTTCCTGCTTCAAATTTAAAGGGGATAACGTTGTAGGTTGTTTTTTCAAAGGTCACGGTGGATATCATTTCACCACCACCCTGGTACGGAGGAATAGCGTTCAGCCATTTTTCTTTGCCGTACAGCACCCCGATTCCGGTTGGTCCGTATATCTTGTGTGCCGAGAATACATAGAAGTCGGCATCCAGGTCCACCACATTCACTGCAATGTGGGGTACAGCCTGTGCACCATCAACCAGTACAGGAATTTCTTTTTCATGTGCCAGCCTGATAATTTCTTTCACCGGGTTAATAGTCCCCAGCACATTCGACACATGCGCGATGGATACCAGCCGGGTCTTTTCGTTTAGCAGGTTTTTGAAAGCTTCCATGTCCAGCTCACCCCGTTCGTTGATCGGGACTACCTGCAATTTCATGCCTTTTCGTTCGCACAGCATTTGCCAGGGCACTATGTTGGAGTGATGCTCCATCATACTGATAACAATCTCATCCCCTGCCTTGCAAAAAGCATCACCAAATGAAGTTGCCACCAGGTTGATGGCCTCGGTAGTGCCCCGTGTAAAGATAATTTCCTCACGTTTGGCCGCATGCAGGAAACCGGCAACAGTAGTTCGTGCCTCTTCGTGTGCTTCCGTGGCTTTTTGGCTCAGGTAATGCACCCCGCGGTGGATATTGGCATTGATGTGGTAGTATCCCTGTTCGATTTTCTCCACCACGCAGCGTGGTTTTTGAGTTGTGGCGGCATTATCGAAATAAATCAGGTCCTTGTTATATATTTTCTCTTCCAGAATCGGGAAATCGGCCCGTATATGCAGTAGTTCTTGCTTAGTCATTTCAATGAAACTCTTTAAAAGTCATTTTGTTCTGCAAAAGTACGTTTTTTTTAAAATGTAAACAAATAATCCGATTTACTATTTTACCATTTACTATTTACTATTTGCTGTAATATGCTTTGTTGCACTTAAACTTGCGCCGGAACACGGAACATGGAACATGGAACACGGAACACGGAACACGGAACACAAAACACGGAACACAAAACACGGAACATGGAACACGGAACACAAAACTATATCACCTCTCCGTCACTCAGTCTAGGTTGTCCCTTAGATATCCCATAGATATCCCATAGATATCCCACCTATATCCCATATCATATAATGGGGTGGGTTATCTATGGGTTATGGGTAGGACAAGGAAAGGTTATCGAAGAAAAAAGGAAAAAGACATGACGAGTACGTTGCACAGTAGTAGTTACACATTTGCTGGAACGGGATTAAGATGTGATACGGAATGTGGGAGTGCAACTTGTGTGAAAGAGCAGGTTCGGAGATGGCGGATTGGAATTGCAAATTCAGCACTTTTACCATTCATTTAAATAATAACACAAAATGTTTGGTGTGTTAAAAAGAGTTTGTACTTTTGGAGCGTGTATAATCAGTTCATGGAATTTAAATCCTAAGATTTTACAAGTTAGAATTTTTAAATTCCAACTGCATAAACCACCATTTATACATTTAAAAAAAGTTTTATATCAGACTGGACGGAGCAAAGCCAGTAGAATGTGATACATTAAATGACTATGATAATAGATTATATTAACTGGAATATTGATCCGGAGATTGTTCATTTGTTTGGGTTTTCACTCAGATATTATGGTGTGTTATTTGTTGGTGGACTGGTACTCTGCATTTATATTTTAAAATCGATATTTAAGAATGAAGACATCCCTCTTACAAATTTAGATAAACTAACCATATATGGTATGATTGGTATCTTTGCCGGTGCACGATTAGGTCACTGTATATTTTATGACCCTTCATATTATTTCAGTCACCCATTAGAAATGCTTTTGCCAATTCAACGATCGGCTGAAGGTGGATATACGTTTACCGGTTATAGCGGATTAGCAAGCCATGGAGGTGCAATTGGATTACTGATTGCATTGATTATCTATGCGAAAAAAACGAATGAATCGATTATCAAGACAATTGATCTGATCGCAGTAGTTGCACCATTGGGAGCATGCTTTATAAGGCTTGCAAACTTAATGAATTCTGAAATTATAGGTATCCCAACCAATGTTCCATGGGCATTTATTTTTGTGCGTGAAGATAACCTGCCGAGGCATCCTGCCCAACTCTATGAAGCAATTTCATATTTGCTTATATTTGGATTGATGTTTTATTTATATAAAACAAAACGAGAAAAATTACAACATGGATTCTTTTTTGGGTTATCAATTACATTGATTTTTGTAGCCAGATTCTTTATTGAATTCATAAAGGAAAAACAAGTCCCGTTTGAAGAACAAATGAATTATGATATGGGACAATTATTAAGTCTCCCTTTTATTGTTGCAGGAATCGGGTTTATTATTTATGGACGAATGAAATCGAATAAAAAGAATAGCCATATGCCTGACGCACATCCTGGACAACAAATGTAAATCATAGTAAGAAAATGATTCCGAAACGAGTATTGAATACATTGATAGTGTGTTTTTGGATAAACATATTATTTCTTACGACTATGTTTGTCTATTCTGTTACGACATTATTCCTGGCTGGCAATGGGATAGTTATTGAATCAAATCCAATAGTGACAGGATTGATTACATTATTTTATTTGCCGGTTTTATTTTTGTTTGTTTATGCTGTTTACTTTTTCTATAAATATGACAAATACAGTAAATCAGGTTTATATCTTTTCTTTTTTCATATTCTTTATGCGCACATTTATTTCTACAATGTTATGTGGAAAAGGAAAAGAGACTTGGTCAACAGCTTTGAAAACGAACAGGTTTTGGGAAATAAGATATTTATAGAAACGGAAGAACTTGAAGATTTTGAATCCGATACTGAAACTCCTATAAATCAAAAATGACATTTTCCAGATCATTAGTTACAAATAATACACGAACTTATGAACCGATTATTCTTGCTGTTATATTCCATGCTTTTCTGCGTACTGGTTTCTTGCAGTGGTGCAGGTAAATCAGCTGAAGCAGGCAAGGCCATTGACAGAACGGACAGTTGTAAGTTGGATGCAACGAATACATATGAAGTCTATATACCTGCAAGGAAGAGTGCTGTTGATAAATTGCCGTTGCTGGTTATTCTTGATGCACATGGGAGTGGCAGGTTTGCCCTTGATAAATTCAAACAGGGAGCCAAAAGGTATCCTGCTGTGCTTATAGCTTCCAATCTTATTAAAAACGGCTATGAAGGGTACGAAAAAGCGATACAGACTCTGATAGAGGATGTACATCAAAAATATCCGGTCAGTGAAACGGTATTCATAACCGGTTTTTCTGGAGGGGCACGAATGGCGCTGGACTATGGCATGAATCATCCCCTGAATGGGCTGATCATGTGCGGGGCATTGGCAGGTCCGGATCAGATACGTACACTACGTTGTCCGGTTATAGCCATTTCAGGGATGGACGATTTTAATTTTATGGAAACCGCTCAATATCTTTTTCAGGAACAGTCAACACCGTCTAACCTGAAGATTGAACTGACCAGTGCTTCTCACATCTGGCCGGACAGCGTTACGCTGGGCAATGCATTGGGTTTCCTTTGCCTGTCAGTTGACAATGCAAAACCTTCTCAGCAGGAGTCACCACTTAAAATATACTGTCAGCAACAGCAAGAAAGGATCAATTTATTGAAACAGCAGGGGGATTATCTGAAAGCAGTACTTGTTGCCCGTAATATGTCTTCAACTGTACCATTCAACAGCGACGCAGCTTTTGCTTCAACCTATAGGGATTTAAAGGCCAATAAGAATTACATAAATCAGATGAACCGGTTGGAAAAATGTCTTCAGACTGAGATCAGCATGCGCCAACCCTATTTAGAGGCATTTCATACCAAAGATACGTTGTGGTGGAAAAATGAAATCAAAACTACAGAAGATAAAATCAGAACGGAACAGGATGCATATACAACGGATATGTACCGAAGGATAAAAGGCTTTCTGGGTATTGCCAGCTACTCACTTTGTAAACAGGCTATCAATCAGCAAAATTCCGAAGCACTTACTAAAATTCTAACCATTTACCGCATGTTGGAACCGGAGAACCTGGATATGTTTTACTTTTCTGCTTTCCCATATTTCTGGACAGGGAATACTGAAATAACACTTTCTTTGCTTAAAAAGGCATTGAAAGCAGGTTTTTCTGACAGAAACCAACTGAATAAAGACTTTCCTGAATCCATTACCTCGAACCTGAAATAAGTAATAAAATGTATGAATTTTGATTCAGCAGATAAATCAGAAAAATAAATTTGGTTTGAAATATGCTGAACCTATAAATTGAGAAAAAGGTGATTCAGACAGTTTCTCTTTTTACCAACTTAAAGGGAAATAGTCTTTTTGAAACTGACCACTACGGTGTATCCCTTTTTTACACTATCTTTGTTAGTGTTTCAAAGCCGCATCAACAAAAAGCATTTTAAAACTATCCGAAAGATTAAGGTTATTGCAGCATCACACGAAAAATTCTTATTGCAATTTCCATTGTAAAACCAAGACATTACATGAAACTTAAAAAAAGAACCAAATGGTTATCAATTATCCTGATAACCGGAATCGTTTTACTGTCCTATGCTTCCCTGGAAACGAGATGGGTAAAAATTACCCATGTTAAAATTGAATCGCACGATATCCCTGCATCATTTGATGGGAAACGGATTGTATTTGTATCTGATATTCATCATGGCACAGCATTGTCAAGGGAACGTGTAACAAAACTGGTGCAACGTATCAATGACTTACAACCTGACATCATTATACTGGGTGGGGATTATAGTTCCCGGGAAAGTAAATACATCATACCTGTATTCGATGAATTAAGAAACCTGAAAAGCAGGTATGGAGTTTTTGGTGTTATGGGCAATCACGACTATTTTGTGAATGGAGACCTGACAAAAAGAATGATGGCACGAAACGGGATTAAGATCTGTGATAACAAGTCATATTGGGTAAAAATACAGAAAGACAGTATAAAGATTGGAGGGGTTGATGATCCGGAAGGTGGTATTCAGGTATTAGACAGTACAATTCACGATGTACATAGGAAAGATTTTTGTATTTTAATTTCACACCGACCAGAGTATGTGAAGCAAATGAACACTGATTTAGTCGACTTAACGCTTTCAGGCCATACTCATGGCGGGCAGGTGACATTCTTTGGATTATGGGCTCCCATTCTTCCTTCCGATAATGGATTATGGGCAAGTCTGACTTTCTCACCGGAAAATCAAAAATACTGTTACGGGCTCTTTCAACGCAATGCAATCCTGCAATCCTATATCACATCCGGAATTGGAACAAGATCTCCACATTTTCGCTTCTTTAGGCGTCCTGAAATAGCAGTCCTGGAATTAAAGAGAAAATAAACTTAAATAATTCATAATTCATAATTCATAATGAAAAGTTAATAATTGTCAGGACGCTGAAATGTAAGCTTTTATAAATTAGCGAATATATCATTAAATATCTGCGATTACTTATCTACTTCTACTTTACTAAATTAAAACAACACCAATATTTCAAACCACAGGAACATCCCTTTACCAGCTTATCGGGAAATAGTCTTTCAGGAACTGACCGCTCCAGTGTTTGCCGGTATTGATGCCATCAATGAACGGATCGCAAACACGGGCAGCACCATCCACAATATCCAGTGGTGGTTGAAAATCGTGCAACTCTTGCTTGTGTTTCGATAATTCAGCAGGATCTTCGTCTGTTACCCAGCCTGTATCGACTGCATTCATAAATATACCATCCTTAGCCAAGTCACTGGCAGAAGTATGTGTAAGCATATTAAGTGCTGCTTTAGCCATGTTGGTATGCGGATGCCTGTCAATCTTGTTGAATGTATGGAACTTGCCTTCCATGGCTGAAACATTCACCACATGTTTATTCCCTGTATAATCTTTTCGCATCAGGGCAATTAACCGGTTGCAAAGAACAAAGGGTGCTATGGAGTTAACCAGTTGCACTTCCATCATTTCTACCGGTTCTATTTGCCCCAGCTTTAACCGCCAGCTATTGGTCTTTCTCAAATCAACCTGCTGCAGGTCAACATCCAGTTTGCCCTCAGGGAAGAGTTCTATTGCTTCGTTGGAATTATCAAAACTATAAGGGATTTGTGACAATTGTGCCGACGATTTAATGCCAATACCAGGAGTACGCACATTCCATCTTACTGTCATGGGTTTATTAGTATCAGAACCCGACCCGTTGAATGATTCGATTTCAGCTATACACTGCTGGTGATGATGAAGTAATAATTGTACATCACTTGAATGTTCATGGAAAGGAAGCGACTCATTTCCCATTAAATGGGCATAATAGGTAGCTGGTCTTCTGACCGTTTGTGCAGCATTATTTATCAGGATATCCAGTCGTTCATACTTGTTTTCTACGTAACCGGCAAATAGTTCCACGCTGGGAATATGCCTCAGATCAAGTCCGTAAATATGCAACCGTTGACTCCATACAGAAAAATCCTTTTCTTTGGCAAACCGTATGGCTGAATCGGCAGGAAACCGGGTGGTAGCAATAACTGTCGCACCTGAGCGTAACATCATCAATGTGGCATGATAGCCGATTTTAAGCCTTGACCCGGTTATTAGTGCAACCTGCCCTGTCATGTCACATGTCTGAAAGCGTTTTGCGTAATTCAGGTCACCGCATTCGGTACACATAGAGTCATAGAAATGATGGATCTCGGTATATTTCTTTTTGCAGACATAACAGTTGCGTTCGGAAGTAAGAAAGTGTTTCTCGTGAATGGCAGATGATTCAGGTAAGGAAATTTGTGTGGGTGCTTCAAATACACTGGCTGTACGAGCACTCCGGATACTGGAAGCAGCACGTGTTTTACGATTAATTTCAGTGAGTTCTTGTCTTTTAGCCAGTTTTACTCCTTTGTTCCTCTTTTTTATTTCAGCCCTGTCAGGACGGGTTATTTGTCCTGCAATCATCATAAGCTTGATACGCTGCTCTTCCGGCAAATGAATAAGTTGATCACTGTTTTCAAGTAAATGTTCTAAAATTGAAATGCAATTATCTATATCACTTGTATTTAATACTCCTTTTTGTTCTTTACTACTCATTATTCATTTTCCTTTTTGACATATTTTGCAAAGGTAACTGTGTTTGCGTTGATTCGATGCATGTATCATGGTTAATTCTGTAGAATCTCATATACCTTTAACACGATGGTCAATGCCAGCTTGTATTCTGTACCTTTATTTGAACTGATTTCATAGATGAGGTTTCAGTATAAAAAAAATAGTTTTAAATAATTAAAATTCAACTAACATTTTTACAAATTAATTGTTCGTGTCGTAATTCCATTGAAGTCTACATGAAATTTGTTTAATGTATGGTAACTACTGCGAAAAGCTGAAAAGCGTGAAGTGAGTCTCATTTAATAATGAAAAGCAGAAGGGGATATGAATTAAACGACATAGAATAATTTATAAAATGATACGCCATGAGAAAATTAAAACTTCAGGTACAATTGACAGTCGATGGATATATTGCGGGACCAAATGGTGAGATGGACTGGATGATATTCGATTGGGATGAAGAACTTAAATACTATGTTAAGCAATTGTCAGAACCAGTGGACTGCATAGTTCTTGGACGGAAACTGGCGCAGGGGTTTATCCCTTACTGGGCTTCGAAACCGGAAGCAGAAGAAGTTGCGGGGGTTGACAAAATGAATAATACGCCTAAGGTTGTTTTTACCAGGACGCTTGATAAGTCGGAGTGGGACAATACCGTCCTGGCAAAAGGCGACCTGGTGGATGAAATCAGGAAACTAAAAAAACAGACCGGGAAAGATATCATTGTGTATGGTGGAGCTACATTTGTGTCGGCTCTGTTTAAAGAGGGACTTATAGACGAGTATCAATTGTTTATCAACCCGGTAGTAATTGGAACTGGAATGACCATTTTCAAGGGGATTGAAAGTATAAAGAATCTCTCACTCTTAAAATCTACCGCCTTTGAATGCGGGATTGTAGTTCTTCATTATGTTCAGGGTCACAAATAATAGTCAGCGCAATACTATAAATGATAACAGGGATGCTGGTTAGACAAAGCAATCGGTAGACGTTGCCGTTTACATAATATTGTTGTAATTTAGCGCAATATTTTAGCTATAAGATTATGAAAAAACAACTTGCACTCCTTTCAATTTTAGTAAATAGTATTCTGTTTTGTTTCGGACAAAATCAAACAGTTGTACCACCATCCATAGATCTGAAAATGTATGATATCATTCATCAGATTTCATCAGACCGTATACGGAGAGACGTCGTTACACTGGCGAACTTCGGTACCAGGAATACATTTTCAGATACCATATCCAACACCAGGGGAATTGGTGCAGCAACCAGATGGATTAAAAACAGATTCGACAGCATATCCGCACAATGCAATGGTGGCCTGGAAGTTTTTTACCAGAATAATCTGATAAAAAAAGGATTAAATAAACGCATTCCACGTGATGTGTGGGTGAAAAATGTAATAGCTGTCCAACGTGGCAAGTTACATCCTGATAATTATATCATTGTATCGGGTGATATTGATTCGCGTGCATCGGACGTAAATAATGCAGAAATAGATGCCCCTGGAGCTAATGATAATGCTTCAGGACTTGCTGGTGTTCTGGAAGCTGCTCGCGTTTTATCCAAATATCAATTTAACAACAGCATAATCTATGCAACATTATCGGCCGAAGAACAGGGACTGTTTGGGGGCGAAGGGCTAGCTACATTTGTAAAGGAAAAAGGATGGCATGTACTTGGAATTCTTAATAACGATATGATCGGGAACATTGAAGGGATTGATGGAACCATTGATAATCGTAGTTTCAGGATTTTCTCAGAACCTGTAGCCCCAACCGATACTGAAGCGGAACGAAACCTTAGGAGATATATGGGAGGTGAAGTTGATGGAATATCTAGGCAACTTGCCAGATACGTATCCAAAATAACACAAACTTATATGCCCGAAATGAAACCAGTTATGATTTACCGTTTGGATCGCTTTGGGCGCGGTGGTCATCAGAAACCTTTTAATAATGCAGGTTACCCGGGTGTACGGATTATGGAGGCAAATGAAAACTATAACCGGCAACATCAGGATATTCGGGTTGAAAACGGAATAAAATACGGGGATGTAATTGCCGGAGTAAACTTTGAGTATGCATCTAAAATTACGACTGTAAATGCAATTACCCTGGCAGGGTTGGCTCTTGCACCACTTCCGCCTGTACATCTAAAAATCGGAGGAGCTGTTTCTCCTTCCACAACTCTTGCGTGGGAAAGCAAAGAAGATATGAATTGTATCGGCTATAAAATATATTGGCGGGATACGACTTCTCCACAATGGCAGTACTCACGGTTTGTGGGTAAAGTAAATACTTATTTCCTTGAAAATACAATCATTGACAATTATTTCTTTGGTGTTGCAGCTGTAGGAAAAGATGGCAATGAAAGTACAGTCGTTTTTCCAACTGAAATGATTAAATAAGATTATACAACAGCCTGAATTTAGGTGCTATTCATTTAACTCCTTTTCAATGGTTTTTTTAAGCAGTTATTTCTTTTTTGGCCGTTGGGAATACAATAGTGTTGATGGTAGGATTGATTCTTTTTGTGATTTGTAGTATGGGATATTTTTTTAAAAATACACCAGGTTTCATTCTAAAAGGGTACTTCTGATTAATAAGCCGAATGAAAATCTGTCAGTATGATTAAAGTGTTTATTCTAGCGGATACCCACATATGGTCTGTGAAAATTCAAACGTCTTACGGAAATTCACAAATCAACAATTTTTAACCGCTATAAGCATCGCAATTGTGAAAAAAGGTAGTACTTTTGTATGATTTTTCCCGAAAACTGCTTTCTGCAACCAAGCGTACCCATATGAATAAAACATTTCTTGCCAAATTTGCACCGCACATTGCTGCTTTCCTGTTATTTGTCGTTATTTCGTTTGTGTATTTCTCTCCGGTACTGGAAGGAAAACAACTGATTGGTCATGATACCGAGAGTTGGATGAGTATGGCAAAAGAAACCATAGATTACAATGCCACACATAACGATGTTGCATTGTGGACCAACTCCATGTTTGGTGGTATGCCCACATTTCAGATCGCAATGTCACAGCCTTATAATCTGATCAAGTATGTGGATGATGTCATTCATGTTTTCCCGAATACAGTATTTTTCCTGATGCTCTACCTGGTAGGGTTTTATATCCTGTTGCTTGCTTTTCGTGTAAACCCATGGCTGGCAATAATAGGAGCAATTGCATTCTCATTTGCCTCTTACAACTTTATTATCATACTGGCCGGGCATAATTCAAAAGCCATTACCATTGCCTACATGGCTCCGCTTATCGGGAGCGTATTTATGGCGTTCAGACGTAAGCGATTACTGGGAAGCCTGCTCACTGCCTTTTTCCTGAGTCTGGCAATACGTGCCAACCATGTGCAAATCCTTTATTACACTGTTATCATATTGTTTTTCCTGGCTGTTGTTGAATTTATTTACAGCATCAAGAATAAAGAAATTGCTGCCTTTCTGAAGACAAGTGGTTTGCTGATTGTTGCGGCATTGGTGGCAGTAGGTATGAATGCTACATCCCTGATGACGACGTACGATTACAGCAAGGCTACCATGCGTGGGGAATCAAACGGACTGACCGTAGATACCCAGAATTCACAACACGGCTTGAATAAGGACTATATCACGCAATGGAGCTATGGTATCGATGAAACCATGACCCTGTTGATCCCTAACTTTAAAGGGGGAGGTAGTGGTGGAACGCTTTCTACTGACAGTGAAACAGGCAAAAAACTTACCAGCCTTGGTGCCCCAGATGTGGAAAAGATATTGAAAGATAACCAATTCCCACTTTATTGGGGATCACAGCCATTTACTTCGGGTCCGGTATATATCGGAGCTATTATTTGCTTCCTTTTTGTACTGGGATTGTTTCTGGTGGATAAACGCACCAAATGGTGGCTGCTCCCAATGATTGTACTGACCGTTATGCTGTCATGGGGAAAGAATTTTATGTGGTTGACCGATATCTTTATTGACTATATGCCAATGTATAATAAGTTCCGTACCGTCTCCATGACGTTGGTGGCAACAGGATTCGGCATGACATTAATGGCTATTCTGGCGTTAAAGGAAGTCTTTAATGAAAAAATAAATAAACAAAAGCTGATTCGTCCTGTACTGATCAGTGCTGCCATAGTCGGCGGAATTGCCTTGATTTTTGCCCTGATACCATCACTTTCAGGAGACTTTATATCACCATCAGATGCTCAGTATACAGGTAATAATGCATTTTTGAAAGAAACTCTTCCATTGGACAGAGCTGCATTGTTGCGGGCAGATGCTTTCAGGTCATTAATGTTTGTCCTTCTGTCAGCCGGGGTGATTTGGTTATATGCAAAGGATTATTTGAAAATAAAAGTTGCTTATGTGCTGTTAGGAATCTTGATGTTGTTTGATTTAGTACCTGTTGCAAAACGCTATTTGAATGATAACAGCTTTCAACGTCCACGCCGTTTCGAAACACTGATTACTCCCTCTAAAGCAGATAATTTCATTCTGCAGGATAAATCACAATTCAGGGTGCTTGATGGCACGGTGAATATCTTCAACGATGCATCACCATCATATTTCCATAAGAATATCGGGGGGTATCATGCTGCTAAGCTACGCCGTTATCAGGAAATGATAAACATGCATATTGAAAAAGAAATTGGTAAAATGTTTGCTACCTTTGGACGGGCAACTTCACCGGCAATTATTAATAATACCATGGACTCTTTGGGTGTACTGAACATGTTAAACATGAAGTACCTGATCTATAATAAGGAGGCAGCACCCATTATTAACCCCCATGCCAATGGCAATGCATGGTTTGTAAACAACATCCGCATAGCTGATAATGCTAACGACGAAATGCGCCTGGTAGGAGAAATCAATACAAAAAAGGAAATGGTTGTTGATAAATCATTTGCTTCTGAATTGCCTTCGAAACTGGAAACTGATACTACAGCAAAGATTGCATTGGTGAAATACTCGCCGAATGAACTGGTATATCACTTTAGCTCAAAGACCCCTCAGGTAGCTGTTTTCTCTGAAATTTATTATAATAAAGGGTGGAATGCATATATTAACGGTACTAAGGTGCCTTATGTCCGTGCTAATTATTTATTGCGTGCTATGCCACTTAAAGCAGGAAATTATGAGATAGAATACAAGTTTGAACCTACATCATACAGTTTGGGTAATAGCATTGCTTTGTTTTCTTCCTTGTTGTTGATATTGAGTATTGCCGGGTACATATTCTTAAAATGGAAGAGTACACGAAAAATTAAATTGAACGCTTAAAATTGAAAAAGAAAATTTCTATATAATGTCAAAAGAAAAATCAAAAGTAAGTAAACCAATTTTTTTGAAGTTCCATTTAACTTCGACCATTAGTATGTCGATGGTTTTGTTTCTGGTGGGATTAGTATTGTTGCTCCTGTTTGTAGCTCACGATATGAGTACGTATGTAAAAGAGAATATCAATTTGTCGATCATCCTGGACGATGTTTCAAGTAGAACTGATGCTTCACGTATAGAAGCTTATTTGAAGTCGTCGCCTTATGCCAAAACGGTGGAATATATTTCTAAAGAGGATGCATTAAAAGACCATATTGCCAATTTAGGTGATAATCCAAAGGATTTTCTTGGATATAATCCGCTAAAAGCTTCTATCGAAGTAAAGTTACATGCCCTATATGCAAATAATGAAAGTGTAGAGATTATACAATCAAAATTAAAAGCTTTCGAGCATATAAACCGGGTAGTTTATCAGAAAGACATGGTGAGTCTGGTGAATGACAATGTCCGAAAAGTTAGTTTAATCCTGTTGGCTTTGGCAGTCATATTGCTTTTCGTTTCGATTGCACTTATCAATATAACCATCAGGTTATCGCTGTATTCCGATCGATTCCTGATCAATACTATGAAGCTTGTTGGAGCAACCCCCTGGTTTATTCGTCGTCCTTATATTGGCAGCAGCATGATGAACGGGTTAGTTGCGTCCATTATATCCATTGTTTTGCTTTCGGGAGTGGTTTATTTTGTTCACTATGAATTTGAAATGCCCGGATCAATTATTCAACCTTTAACCGCTATTATTGTTAGTGGATTGGTGATTATTTTAGGCGTAACGCTTACGGCCGTATCCTCTTTTTTCTCTGTTGGCCGGTATCTGAGGATGAATATCAATGATATGTATTTTATTTAAAAGAATAAATGTTTTTCAGATTGCCTCTTTCAATATAGTAATAACATACTCAATAATTTATAAAAATGGAAAATAACAAACAATTCACTTTAGGGAAAATCAATATTATATTGATTGCTGTAGGCTTTGCTATTATCGTTTTAGGTTTTATTCTAATGACAGGATCCACTACCATTAAGGAGTTTAATCCTGACATTTATAGTTTCCGCCGTATAACAATAGGTCCAATGATCTCTTTATTCGGATTTATTTCTATTATCTTTGCTATCTTATATAAACCCAAAAGTAAGTAAAGATGACTATTTTTCAAACGATTATTCTGGGTGTTGTTGAAGGAATAACTGAATTTTTACCTGTATCTTCTACCGGGCATATGATTATTGCTCAGAAAATATTAGCTATAGAGAGCACTGAATTTGTAAAAGCATTTACGGTTAATATTCAGTTTGGAGCCATACTTTCAGTGGTAGTGCTTTACTGGAAGCGCTTTTTCCAAACTCTCGATTTCTACTGGAAACTGATAATTGCAGTTATACCAGCCTTGGTATTGGGATTCCTGTTTAGCGAAAAAATAGATTTGTTGCTTGAAAATGTAACTGTTGTAGCTGTTATGCTGGTTTTGGGCGGTGTGTTGATGTTGTTTGTGGATAAATGGTTCAATAAAACGAATGAGGACCAGACAATGGATTGGAAACGTTCGCTTAAAATTGGTTTTTTTCAGTGTATCGCTATGATTCCGGGTGTATCACGTTCCATGGCAACCATAGTGGGTGGTATGAGCACAAAACTGACCCGCAAAAATGCAGCAGAGTTTTCATTCTTCCTGGCAGTTCCAACTATGGCAGCTGCTTCGGGCTATAAATTGCTGAAGCTGTTTATGGATCCGGCTGGAAAATCTATGATGTCTGAAAATCTGGTGACATTGTTGATTGGTAATCTGATAGCATTTGTAGTTGCTATGCTTGCTATAAAATTCTTTATCGCATTTCTTACCAAATATGGTTTTAAAGCCTTTGGGTATTATAGAATTGTTGTCGGGGTGGCTATATTGATCCTTCTGTTTTTGGGTGTTGATTTAAGCATTCTGTAATAAACCTAACCACTCCCGTACTCTTAAAGGAAAAAAGGGCGAATAAATTATAAGATGGATTTTGTAAAGGGAGAAGTATTGTATGTAGCGAAACCATTAAACTGGACTTCGTTTAGTCTTGTGAATAGATTACGCGGAAAGCTACAGAGAACGCTGAATATTAAAAAGCTTAAAGTGGGTCATGCCGGAACGCTCGATCCTTTGGCTACAGGAGTTATGATACTTTGTACCGGAAAATCAACAAAACTGATTGAGACTTTTCAATATCAGACAAAAGAGTATATCGCTACACTGAAGTTAGGTGCAACAACCCCATCATTCGATTTGGAATTACCAGTTGATGGAACATATCCTACAGAACATATAACACGGGAAATGGTGGATCATGTGATTATGCAGTTTCTTGGTGAAATCCAACAGGTGCCACCCGTTTATTCTGCTGTAAAAGTAGATGGTAAACGTGCGTACGATTATGCACGTAATGGTGAGGATGTTGAACTAAAATCTAAGTTGTTGGTTATAGATGACATTGAGGTATTGAATTTTACACTCCCTGTACTGAAAATTCGTGTTGTTTGCAGCAAAGGAACTTATATTCGTGCGTTGGCAAGAGACATTGGATTGGCATTAGGGAGTGGTGCGCATTTAATTGCCCTGGAAAGGACAAGGATTGGAGAAGTCCTGTTAAAAGATTGTTGGCAGATTGAAGATCTGGTTCTGCATGTTGAAGCTGATATTCTGCACAATCAACAATTGACTCTGGAAGCTAAAGGCTAATAATCTTTGGTTCCCGATACTAAATTATAAAAAGAAACAATTAAACAATAAAATATGAAGTTATCTAAGTTTAAATTCAAGTTACCGGATGAGCTTATTGCCCAATATCCTTCTAAACATCGCGACGAATCTCGTTTAATGGTTGTGCATCGCAAAACAGGTGAAATCGAACATAAAACTTTTAAAGATGTACTTGAATATTTCAACGAAAGCGATTTGTTTGTTTTTAACGACACAAAGGTTTTTCCGGCTCGTTTGTTTGGAAATAAAGAAAAAACAGGTGCACAGATTGAAGTTTTTCTGTTGCGTGAATTAAATCATGAAATGCGCCTTTGGGACGTATTGGTAGAACCTGCACGTAAAATACGTATTGGAAATAAATTATACTTTGGAGAAGATGATTCTATCGTTGCTGAAGTGATTGATAATACTACATCACGTGGTCGTACTCTGCGTTTCCTTTTTGATGGTACACACGAAGAATTCAAAAAAGGATTATATGCCCTGGGCGAAACTCCGCTACCACGCAATATAACACGTGAAGTAGAGCCGGAAGATGCTGAACGCTTCCAGACTATATTTGCAAAGAGCGAAGGCGCTGTATCAGCACCTGCTGCCGGAATGCACTTTAGTCGTGAGCTGATGAAACGTATGGAGATAAAAGGAATTGAAAAAACATTTATTACCTCACATATGAGCCTGGGTAATTTCCGAGAAATAGATGTGGAAGATCTTACCAAGCATAAAATGGACTCTGAACAAATGGTGGTAACTCCTGAAACTGCTGCTAAGGTTAATCAGGCACATGATGAGAACAGGAATATCTGTGCGGTAGGGGTAACGGTTATGCGTGCATTGGAAACGGTTGTAGGTACTGAAGGTAAAATCAAGGCTTATGAAGGTTGGACGAATAAATTTATTTTCCCACCGTATGAATTTACGGTGGCAAATTCATTGATTACCAATTTCCATTTGCCTTATTCTACATTGATTATGCTTACTGCAGCCTTTGGTGATTATGATTTAATCATGAAAGCCTATGAACTTGCGATAAAAGAAGGTTATAAATTTGGAGTATATGGTGATGCCATGTTGATCCTCTAAAAAGAATCCGATATAACACAAAACCGGCTGAACTTCTTTCATGAAGTTCAGCCGGTTTTGTGTTATAAACTTAATAGTCCTATTCGTTATTGTTAATTTCGTCGGGTAACTGGATACCTTCCGGTGAATCGGATTCATCGAGAACAGCCGAGTCATTAGCCGTTGAGTCCACTCTTATGTGGGTGACACACGAATAATTGCGTGAAATATCTTCTTTTGGTTTTGTAGGAAACTTTCCACGGTATTGTTTCAGGCTTTCATCTTTCAACACTTTCTCCATAAACATACCAAAAATAGGTAATGCTGTGCGACTCCCTTGTCCTAATTCTCCAGTACGGAAATGAACACTCCGTTGTTCGCCACCAACCCATGCACCACCTATTAGTTTAGGAGTAACTCCGATAAACCAGGCATCTGAGTGATTGGATGAGGTACCTGTTTTCCCGCCAAAATCTGTGTTGTAATGGAACAAGTCCCAACTCCAGAGTGCCTTTGAGGTTCCACCAGGTTCTGTCATACCACCCCTGAGCAATACGGTCATTAACCAGGCATCTTCGTAAGGTATTACACGTTTTTGCACGGTTTTTTTCTCATAAACAACTGTCCCATCCTTATCCTCAATACGTGTTACCATAATAGGTTCATGATAATTGCCTTCATTTACTACCGTGCCATACGAGTTTACAAGCTCCAGCAACGATACATCCGATGATCCTAAACAAGTGGAAGGTTTGTCTTCCAGTGGAGTCTGAATGCCTAAGAGGTGGGCGCATTTAATAATTTCGGGTATCCCTACTATTTGTGCCACCTGCACGGCAATGGTGTTGATAGATTGTGCAAATGCATTCTTTAATGAAACAGGGTAACCCAGGCAATATCCGTTTGCATTCCGTGGACTCCAGGCTTTATCATTTCCGCCTTCTTTATATTTCCATGTTACAGGCTTGTCGGTCATCATATCACAAGGTGACATGCCGTGCAACATAGCAGCAGTATAATCAAAAAGTTTAAAGGTAGAACCTGGCTGACGCTTTGATTGAGCTACCTTATCGTATTGCCAGAACTTAAAGTCAATATCACCCACCCAGGCTTTTACATTCCCGCTTTCAGGTTCCATAGCCACAAAGCTGCTATGCAGAAAACGGTTCATGTACCGGATGGAATCCATTATGCTCAAATTCAGTTCTTTTTCTCCCAGTTCATAGTCAAACACCTTGGTCTTATGCGGTTTATTCAAAAAATAAGTAATAGAGTCAGGCTGATTTTTGTATTTTAGGGATAACGAAGCATAGGCCTTCGTTTTATGTGCAATGTCTTCTACAAAATTGACGATATCCTTGTGGTTTTCATCTTGCCATGGATTCTGACCACGCCAGTGATCATCAAATTTCCTTTGTAAACTGCGCATTTGTTTATGAAGTGCTTCTTCAGCATATTTCTGCATGCGTGAGTCGATGGTTACATAAATTTTTAAGCCATCTGAATATATATCATACCCGTTTTCATCTTCCCAGGCTTGAAGGTATTTTTCAAGGTATGCACGGAAATGCAGTGCGTCGCCATCATAGTTTTGCTCAACACTGAAGTTTAGCCTAATCGGGATCAATTGTAATGAATCACATTCACGTTGGCTTATGACTTTCTGTTTGACCAGATTCTCCAGTACCACATTCCTGCGTTCCATAGATCTTACAGGATGGGCTATCGGACTATAGGAGGTTGTGGCTTTCAGGAGGCCTACCAGTGTGGCCGATTGTTCGTAATTTAGTTTTGCCGGTGTTGTATTGAAAAATGTTTTAGCAGCTGTATGAATCCCAAAGGCATTGCTTCCGAAATCCACTGTGTTGAAATACATAGTAAGAATATCTTTTTTGCTGTAAAACATTTCAATTTTAACAGCAGTAGTCCATTCTTTTGTCTTACTGATGATCAGTTTCACTCCCGGGATATATCCGAATAATCCGGTAGAGTATTGATTACGTGTTTTGTACATGTTCTTTACCAACTGTTGGGTAATAGTACTTGCACCACGACTCCTGCCTTTCATCATGTCTTTTATGGCCGCGAATACTCCTTCAAAGTCAATTCCAAAATGGTTGTAAAAACGTACGTCTTCCGTTGAAATCAGTGTCTTTATTAGCACTGGTGAAATCTCACTATACATAACGGGAGTTCTGTTCTCACGGAAGTATTTACCTAACACTTTTCCATCGGAAGTATAAATTATGGAAGCTGAGCTTTGGTTTGGGTTGCTTATGCTGCTAAGTCCCGGTGATTTGCCGAATAGCCACAGGAAATTAATATCAACAATAAAGAGATAGAGAAGGAATAGAACGATAAAAGTAACTATGGAGTTTGCTAATTTCCGGTACCAGGGTAGCTGACGGTAGCGTACAAACCGTGCTTTTCGCCAGGTGATGAATTTTTTAAACCAAACTTTCATTTTCTCCCAGACAACCGGAAGTTGTTTTACCTGTAACTTTTTCATTATACGCGTTATAAATCTCCAAATGATAAGAAGTTGAATCGCTATTTTATTCCACATAGTATAATCCTGAATTTTTTACAAAGTTACTCTAAAAAGATGGAATTTTACATCTCAGTTGACCTAGGTTAAGAATCTTTTTTGATTTTCGGGTGTTGGTATAAAACAGGTAGTCCGTTTACCAAAAAAACGATATCGTTTTTTTGCAATAAATCGATAAAAACCATTGCGTAAAGTACCGGGAATTAATTTTAGTACGGAAGCGAATGTCCATATGCCTCCTAAATCTTTCAAAATTTCCAATGCCGCATCTGACTCCCTAAAACAGTTATTTCCCTTTATATAGATTACTGTTTCCATATTCCTGATATCAAGACCTGCATTAAGTAACAGTTTCTGACCACTGTTTGATTGTATGGGTGCAAATCTGAATTTCATGTTCGTATCTTTCTTGATAAGAAACTGTACCCATCCCGAACATAAATTACAAATACCATCAAAAAGAATTACAGGATTTTGATTTTTCATCGTTGCATTATATATTTAAACGAATTAACCATCCATAATGTTGTACTGATACAAAAAAAGTCCCGTTTACAATGTAAACAGGACTTTCTTTAATCAATGCTTCTGCATTTGAAGTTTAGTTGTTATAATCCAAATTCAGCTTTAATGTCAGCTACTTTATCTGTCTTTTCCCAGGTGAAGAGTTCAACTGTTTGTGTAAACTCTTTTCCGTTCCCATCTTTAAAGCTTTTTGTTTTCAACTCAGGTGTGCGTCCCATGTGTCCGTAAGAAGCAGTTTCTTTGTATATCGGATTCCGTAGTTTCAACCGTTCTTCAATGGCTTTTGGACGCATGTCGAACAGTTTTTCAATCTTAGTGGCTATTTCACCATCACTGAGTTTTGTTTGTGCTGTTCCGTATGTATTTACATACAAGTTCATTGGTTTAGCAACACCTATTGCATAAGCCACTTGTACCAGTACTTCCTTTGCAAGGCCTGCTGCCACAATGTTTTTCGCAATATGACGGGCAGCGTATGCTGCCGAACGGTCTACTTTCGAAGGATCTTTTCCTGAAAATGCACCACCCCCGTGAGCACCTTTGCCACCATAAGTATCTACAATGATCTTACGACCAGTCAGCCCTGTATCACCGTGAGGCCCTCCGATTACGAACTTCCCCGTTGGATTTACGTGCAACACGTAATCATCTTTGATTAATTGAGCGAATTGTTTATCCAAGGCTTTAACACGTGGGATAAGTATGTCCTTTACATCTTTACGGATGATAGCCAGCATTTCTTCATCGTTTTTAGCTGTTGGTTTGGCATTATGTGCCGGATGCACCATATCATCATGTTGAGTTGAAACAACAATGGTATGAACTTTCACCGGCTGATTATTGTCATCGTATTCAATGGTAACCTGTGATTTTGAGTCAGGACGTAAATACAACATTTCTTTGCCTTCCTTACGGATAGCCGCAAGTTCCTGTACCAGGGCATGCGATAAATCCAGTGCAATAGGCATCAGGTTTTTTGTTTCGTTACAGGCGTAACCAAACATCATTCCCTGGTCACCGGCACCTTGTTCCATTGGTTCTGCACGCTCAACACCCTGGTTGATGTCGGCCGATTGCTCGTGAATGGATGAGAAAATACCACAGGCATCACCGCTAAACATATATTCACCTTTGGTATAGCCTATTTCGTTTATTACTTCGCGAGCCACCGATTGAACATCGACATACGCTGACGTTTTTACTTCACCTGCCAAAACTACCTGGCCAGTGGTTACCAATGTTTCACATGCAACTTTCGAGTTTGCATCCTGAGCCAAAAAGTTATCCAATAAGGCGTCAGAGATTTGATCGGCTACTTTGTCTGGATGACCTTCCGATACCGATTCGGATGAAAATAAATATCCCATAATTGATTAATTTACAATTTTACAATATCCAGTCTTCAAATTGCATCGATGCACAAATTGATTCTGTCAATGTAAAATTAATTTACATGAATTTATAATTTACAAGTTGATGTAAATACGCGGCAGGGATGTTTGGTGGACTTTGTAAGGGGGCAGAAAAGTGGTTGCGATTTAGCATTTTTTTCTGTGGTTGCAAGCAGTCCAAATCTCTCCACATTTATTACGCCACAAAAGTACAGAAACTATTTTAGTTTACAAAATATATTCTACTGAAAAAAAAGCAGAGATAAGCAATACTTGTCTCTGCTGATCATATTACAATACCAGAATAAAAATATTAGTTGTTGTCTGTCAGGCTGTGACTTCCATATGTGAAACCTGCCTGATACCTGTTTTTAAATATGCTTTCATGGGTGTCCAGTAGAATTTCTTCCAACCGTTTTTCAGGTCTTCAACTTTATGTTCCGGAATGCCATGCTGGGTAAATGTGAGTTGTGTTTTATCACCTTCCTGTTTTAAATGAAAAGTGCAGATTGAATAATGGTCTTCCGGCCACCCTTCTTCTTGAAAATGCCATGCCTGTACAATTTTTTCTCCTTCGATTAATTCAATATTATATCCATGGCAATACCCATCAAAAATATCAAATTTTCCTTTTACTTTTTTACTCATACTGACCTTTGAACCTGTAAATGCTGCGTGTTTCTTTTGGTCCATTATCAGTTCATATACTTTACGTGCAGGAGCATCAAATGTTACTGTCTGTTTAATTGATTTAGTTTCCATTTTCGTACGGATTAAGATTGATATAAATATTTGATTAAATTACTACACCCTCAGGTTATTCAGGAGTACGTACTTAATATATCATATTTGTTTTAAATCTTACCTGTTTCAATTCGAGGCTGTAGTTTCTCTGATATATAAAGTTTATAATAAACTCTCTTGATTTTAAACACTACTGTTAATCTTTTATTTACTGGATATATTATGTCTGAATCAAAATGACAAACACACATTAAAATAAAAAGTTTGCGTGATACACAAAGTTTAATAATGTCCTTTTAAATATATAATCTGTTTTAATAGATTATTTATGAAGCATTGATTAAATAGCCTTCATTTTATTTCCTTTTGCGTCATGAGTTAGTTCGGCAAGTCCCAGTTTTTCCATGAGTGGAGGTATATACATGCCAAACCGGCCGCGAAGCCCTTTCTTTAAACCATACCACCCTCCTACAGGATTCTTCTCCGATCGTCCCCATGCTTCCACTGTACCTTCCTTCGCTTCTTTCTGTTCGTCGGCACTTCCCAGTTCCATCCACTCCCCATAATTTTTTAGCATAGTATGCAGGTCATCCAGACAACGGTAATCATAGTGTAAAGTAGTCGATCCAACCATGCATACCAATATATCTTTTCCATCCTTATTGTCTTTGTACATCATATATTCAGAAGACAAGGGTGGAGTTTTAAGCAACCAGGGATTTTCTTTTGTTCCGTTTTCGTTTGTCATACGTTCATTCATTACAGGTTGGTTTGTACAATCAATTATTCTGTTGGTTTTATTTCTTTAGCAATGTGTTGAAAAACTTTTTCATATCATTCCATGAATTGACATCGGCCGATTTATTGTATTCAATAGCCAGGTTGAACTTTTTTCCTAATTCAGTGGCTGCAGGGTTGCTGAATGCATGCAAAGCCCCCGGATACATGATAAACGAATAGGTAGCACCGATTGAATCCAATTGATGTCTGAACTGATCCCTGTCCGATTGTGGTACAAATTTATCACTTCCACCCTGACACACCAGAATGCTGGCTTTTAATAGATCTTTATCGGCAGGGACCCCTTTCAATCCACCATGAAAACTAACTACGGCGTTTAATTCAGCACCCAGTTTGGCAGCGTTTAAAACAACTGCTCCCCCAAAACAATATCCGATTGCAAAGATATGTGCCGGATCTGTCTGATCCAGCTCTTTAACTTTAACCAGTGCAGCATCAATCAATGTCTTTGATAGTTGTGGATTGCTATAAAACGGGGCAGTATAAGTCTGTGCTTCTGTCGGGTTGGATGCCGTTTTACCCTCTCCAAACATATCAACAGCCAGTGCTACATATCCAAGTCCTGCCAGTTGTCTGGCTCTCATTTTGGGATAATCGTTCAATCCCCACCATTCATGCACCACCAGCACAGCCGGGCGTTTCCCTTTCAGGTTTTCGTCATAGGCAATAAATCCATTGTAAACAGTATTTCCTACCTGATAGGTTATATTTTCCTCTTTGATTTTTGAACCGGTTGTTTTTGCTTCTAAACCGGTACTTAAACTTGCCATAATCAGTATTGTTAAACAGTAAATTATTTTTCTGGTTTCCATTGTTTGAACGTTTTAAATGATTGTTATGTGAATTGTATTCCTAACAAAAAGTTAACCGAAAAGTTCAATATGTTGGTTGTAATGACAATACTGTACACATAAAAAAACCTCAAAACATTTTATCTGCTTTGAGGTTTATTGTTTTTAGTTCTTTATACTTGCTTGTTATCAGGCAATCTCTGTAATGAACTTTTCTTTTGGATTCCTTACTTTTTTCAGGTTCACCAACCAATCGTTTGCCTCGTCACGATATCCGATTGGCAAAATGGTTACACTTTTTAATCCCTTTTCATTCAGGTTGAGCAATTTGTCAAGATCCTCATTTAAGAATCCTTCCATAGGTGTGGTATCAACATGCAGGCTTGCAGCTTCGGCAATGGCGAATGCAAAAGCGATATAAGCCTGACGTGCTGTGTGGGCAAAATTCACTTCAGCAGGCCTGTCCAGGTACATACTTTTCAACCTGTCGGTGTAATCCTTGTAGCGGTCGGCAGGTTGTTCCCTTCCCGTAGTGGTCAACGCATATATATTGTCAATGCGCTCGGCCGTATAGTTGTCCCAGGCTGCAAATACCAACAGATGCGAACAATCTGCCACAATTTCCTGCCCGTAAGCAATTGGGACGATCTTGTTTTTAATTTCCTGATTGCTTATCACAAATACCTCGAAAGGTTGTAGCCCTGATGAAGTAGGAGCGATGCGGGTTGCTTCCACAATTTTATCGACTAATTCCTGGTCTACTTTTTTAGCAGGATCGTACTTTTTGGTGGCATATCGCCATTTGAATGCATCTAATAATTCCATTTTTTATTTTTTAGGATTGTTGTTAACAGATAGTCCTGAATGGCATCTGTAAGATTAAGTTAAGTTGTTTGTTTATAAATACATAATAGGTTGAATTTATTCTCCTTGAAATTCACATATCTATTTCGTATTAGTTTTTCAAAAGACATGTCAGATACTATATCAGTTTGATTATTTAAATTCAAATAAAGCACTTTTGCTTTTCCGTACTTTTGCTGCATGTACCAGTTGATCGTTTGTTTCATCGCGATAACCCAGTGTCAGGATAGTTGTTGAACCAAGGTTCTGTTCAGTTAATCCCAGTATTTTATCCAATGCTTCAGTGCTAAAACCTTCCATAGGGGTGGCGTCCACATCTTCATTCGTAGCAGCTACTATTCCTACACCGAAGGCAATATATGCCTGACGGGCTGTCCATATAAAATTTTGTGCGGTATCATCGGCTACAATTCCATCAAATGCTGCCCTGAAACCATCAAGGTTTTCAACAGGTATTTCCCGGGTTTTAGCGATAAGGTTCATGTAATCATCCACCAGTTCGGCACCGACGTTTTTATTAGCTGCAAAAACCAGTATGTGTGATGCTTCTTTTATCTGGGGTTGTTGACATGCTTCGTTGTAAATTCGTTCCCGTAGGGCAGGATCTTCCACGACAATTACTTTAAACGGCTGCAGTCCGAAGGATGTAGGCGATAACCGTATTGCTTCCAGAATCCTGTCTATTTTTTCCTGTGGAACCTTGGTCCCGTTCATTCTTTTAGTGGCATACCGCCAGTTCAGTTTTTCTATAAGTGTCATAATTTGTTGTTTTATTAGAATATGTATTGAGTTATTATCTGATTAAACAATCATAAATGAATGATTGTTCATTTTTAAAATTAATATTTATATTATTTACACACAGCCTTCCAGGAAGCTTCGAAAATCTGGATCAATTCATTTGTGGAGAGGATTGTACCCAGCGACTTTGATTTTTTTACCATTTGGCTTATCGGTGCAAAAAGCATGCTGTAAATGATGTCGTTGTGCAAGGGCTGGATAAGTTTTGTTGCCTTGGATTGCTCAAACAGCAACTCAAAAGAAGTGCAATAATCATGTTTGTATTCTTTCTCAATGTGATCGATAAGCGGACAGTTTGAAAAGTTTTCGAGGAAATTGTATTCCTCCATGTTCTCCATAATATACTGGTAATGGTTGAGCCAGATAGTACGGAATGTGCCTTTTGAGGGGGACATGTCTGTTTCCGTACTAAAATAAGAATTTCCCATTTTTAATTTCAAATGTATAAAGAGCTTTTTAATCATATCATCCTTGTTCTCGAAATAGAGATAAATGGTAGCCGGCGAAAGGTCTGCCTCAGACGCTATCCGAGTCATAGAGCTGCCCTGAAATCCTTCAAGGTTAATGACCCTCATGGCTGCCCGGTATATTCTGTTTGTTTTATCGTCGTCTTTTACCCGCATAGTCTTTATATAAATGAATGAACATTTATTTATAAAACAACGTATCACAATAATTGTTCAACCGAATTATTACTTTACTTTTATTTCGGTTTTACCTCTTTGCTCAAACTGTCTCAAATATCCACGTAACTTCTGTATCATCCCGTTTAGATCTGTTTTATGGTAAAACGTATATAAAACGGAAGTGATACGTATATAAAACGTATATAAAACGATATTTAAAAGAACCGTTTTATATACGTATCGCTACCGTCCTGTTTTCATTTTAAGGAAAAGCAGGTCTAAAACATATGAAAAAGAGACCTGAATAATGAACCATTTATCCGGTAATCATGGCTAAATTCTTCACAATTCATCCAATTGCCACAATTAATCTCCAAATTGGAGGATGAAGGAGTCACAGGCAAAGCTTTATCATTAGATCCTATTCATGATAGTACCAGTTATAAACTCTTTTTATTCCACTTGCCCGATTGCCGTATTTTTTTTACCTTTGCAAACTCATTTTTAAATCAACAAATCAACCAGAACAATATGTTTGAATCTCTTAGTGAAAGACTGGAACGGTCGTTTAAAATCCTGAAAGGGGAAGGTAAAATTACCGAGATAAATGTAGCCGAAACGCTCAAAGACGTGCGTAAAGCCTTATTGGATGCTGATGTTAACTATAAAATAGCCAAATCATTTACCGAGACCGTTAAGGAAAAGGCAATGGGTCAGAATGTACTTACCTCACTGAAACCAAATCAGTTGATGGTGAAAATTGTACACGATGAACTGGCCGAACTGATGGGTGGACAGAGTGTGGATGTAAACCTGAAAGGATCACCCACCGTTATATTAATGTCAGGTTTGCAAGGTTCGGGTAAAACCACTTTCTCCGGAAAGCTGGCTAACCTGCTTAAAACAAAAAGAGGTAAAAATCCGCTTTTAGTAGCGTGTGATGTGTATCGACCTGCTGCTATTGAACAATTGAAAGTGTTGGGAGAACAGCTTAATATACCGGTTTATTCGGATATGGAAAGCAAAAGCCCCGTTGCAATTGCCGAAGCAGCCATAAAATATGCCAAACTTCATGGAAATGATGTAGTCATTGTGGATACTGCCGGACGTCTGGCGGTAGACGAAATGATGATGAATGAGATTGCTGCCATTAAAAAGGCGTTGCAACCTCAGGAAATCCTGTTTGTGGTGGATGCCATGACCGGACAGGATGCTGTAAATACGGCAAAGGAATTCAACGACCGACTTGACTTTGACGGGGTGATCCTGACAAAACTTGATGGGGATACCCGTGGTGGTGCTGCCTTGTCAATTCGTTCGGTTGTTAATAAGCCGATTAAATTTGTCGGTACGGGTGAGAAAATGGATGCGCTGGACGTGTTCTATCCCGAACGTATGGCTGATCGTATATTGGGCATGGGTGATATAGTTTCATTGGTGGAACGTGCCCAGGAACAATATGATGAAGAGGATGCCCGCAGGTTGCAGAAAAGGATTGCCAAGAATCAATTTGACTTCAATGACTTTATTTCCCAGATTCAACAAATCAAGAAAATGGGTAACATAAAAGATTTAGCTGCTATGATTCCCGGAATGGGCAAAGCACTGAAAGATGTGGAAGTTGGGGATGATGCATTTAAAGGAATTGAATCCATTATTCACTCCATGACACCTCACGAACGTGAAAACCCTGCTTTGTTGAATGGCAGTCGCAAAATACGCATTGCCAAGGGAAGCGGAACCACCATTGTGGATGTGAACCGATTGCTTAAGCAATTTGAACAAACCAGCAAGATGATGAAAATGGCTACTGTCAGCCAGGGAAAACTGAAAATAGGGAAACGAAGATAAAAGGATTTACTATTTAAACATTTACTATTTACTATTTGCTGGAACCAAGAACCAAGAACCAAGAACCAAGAACCAAGAACTAAGATCCAAGAACCAAGAACCAAGATCCAAGATCCAAGATCCAAGAACCAAGATCCAAGAACGCGGAACACGGAACACAGAACGCGGAACCCTTTAAAATCTTTAAACTCTTCAAAATAAAGAACATGTATACATTAATTGACGGCAAAGCCATATCCGAAAAAGTAAAAGAAGAAATTGCTGAAGAAGTAAAACTACTGGTAGCTTCGGGCAAGAGGGCACCTCATTTGGCTGTGGTGATTGTAGGACATGATGGCGGAAGTGAAACATACGTAGCCCATAAGGTGAAATCATGTCATCAGGTAGGCTTTAAATCGACCAAAATAGCATTTGAAGCTGATATTACTGAAGCGGAATTACTTGCAAAAATCAATGAACTGAACAGAGATGAAACGCTGGATGGTTTTATCGTGCAACTCCCGTTGCCAAAACATATTTCGGAACAAAAAGTAATAGAGGCAATTGATTACCGCAAAGATGTGGATGGATTTCATCCTGTAAACGTTGGACGGTTATTAATTGGACTGCCTTGTTATGTTTGTGCCACTCCTTCAGGGATAATGGAGCTAATAAAGCGTTATGAAATCCCGACGGCAGGTAAAAGCTGTGTGGTGATAGGGCGTAGTAATATTGTCGGGAAACCGGTTGCTTCATTGATGATGCAAAAGGGATATCCGGGTGATGCCACCGTGACTGTTTGCCATAGCCGTACAAAGAACCTGAAAGAAATTTGCCTGCAGGCAGATATCATTATTGCAGCCCTGGGACAACCCGAATTCCTGACTGGCGATATGGTAAAGAATGGCGCTGCTGTTATTGATGTAGGGACTACCCGTGTACCTTCCGACAAAACAAAGACCGGTTTCCGCCTGAGTGGTGATGTTAAATTTGATGAAGTAGCCCCTAAATGTTCCTTTATTACTCCGGTTCCGGGTGGTGTTGGTCCAATGACCATTGTTTCTTTACTCAAGAATACTTTGCTGGCCGCAAAGGGAGAAATATATTAAAGAAAAGAAGACCCCTAACCCCTAAAGGGGAATTGGATTACTAACGTTTTGAATTTAATTATTCATGGTTTAATAATACAGAAATAGAGGTGCTTAATTACGATACATTACTAATTAAATTCCCCTTTAGGGGTTAGGGGTTATTTTACTATGTCTTTATTCTACGTCCCGGCATTATCTTCTGGTTTTGTTCTTCCCGAGGAAGAATCGCAGCATGCTGTCAAAGTATTGCGCATGCAGGTTGGTGATACCTTAACCGTTGTCGATGGGGCAGGAGGGTTTTATAAAGCCAGGATAACAAACCCGCACCCCAAACATTGTGCATTTGAAATAACCGACACAATCCTGGAATATGGCAAACGCAATTACCGCCTGCACATAGCCATTGCACCTACCAAGAATATCGAGCGCCTTGAATGGTTTATAGAAAAAGCCACTGAAATAGGTATTGATGAAATTACCCCAATAGTTTGCAGGTTTTCAGAACGGAAAGTGATCAAGGCAGAACGGCTTGAGAAGATCATTGTTTCTGCAGCCAAACAATCGGTAAAAGCGTATTTTCCAAAATTAAATCCCCTGTGTACATTTGATGAACTGATAAAAACCTGTCAGGCTTCACAAAAGTTTATTGCCCATTGCTACGAAGAAGATAAAAGATTGCTGCAAACAGAAATCCAACCATCTGAAGACGTATTGATACTTATCGGACCGGAAGGTGACTTTAGTAAGGAGGAAGTGCAAAAAGCATTGTCTCTTGGGTTTATTCCAGTGTCGTTGGGAAACAGCCGACTGCGCACAGAGACTGCCGGAGTAGTGGCTTGTCATACGGTATGCTTAAGAAATGAGGAAATTAGTAGGTAGTAGGTAGCATTCCAGACTTGAAATACCAGTCTAAAAATTAAATCTAACAAAAAAAAAGATAGTTCAATGATTACTATCGAATTAAGTTATCAAACTTTGTCTGTTGAGTTTTTAGTTAGATAAGAGTAGGTAGTAGGTAGTAGGTAGAAGGTAGAAGGTAGTAGGTAGAAGGTAGTAAATAATTGGTAATAAATAAATTAAATCGATAAACTCAACATGCATAAACAACCAATCAACCAATCAACCAATCAACCAATCAACCAATTAACCAATTAACCCTTTAACCAATTAACCTCCCGATAGCTATCGGGACAACCAATCAACCAATTATCCTCTCGTAAACACCAGTTTCTTTTCAGTTGATAATCCTGAGTTATACCAATACCCATCAGCATTAAATCCTTTCAGGTCTTCTACATCTTCAATCCTGTTCTCAATAACATACCTTACCATCATTCCACGGGCTTTTTTGATATACATGACTATCGGCTTGTATGTATCGTTCTTGTTCTCCAGAAAATCAAAATCAATCACTTCAGCTTCCAACTGACTACGCTTAATGGACTTAAAATACTCTCCGGAAGCGAGGTTCAGCAAAACCTGTGGTCCGCCTGATGCCTGAATGGCTTTGTTTAAGGATTGTGTAATGCGGTTACCCCAAAAAGCATAAAGATTATTTCCTGCATCGGTTTTTAGCTTTGTACTCACATCGAGGCGATATGGCTGGATAAGATCGAGTGGACGAAGTACGCCATACAATCCCGAAAGAATACGTAGATGCTTATGGAGATATGTAAATTCAGTCGGTGAAAAGCTTTTGGCATCCAGCCCGTGGAATACTTCACCATTGAATACAAAAATCGTTTGCTTTGCGTTACCCGGTGTAAAGGGAATCTGCCAGTTGAAATGCCTGTCAGCATTAAGTCGGGCCAGATGGGAATTTATATCAAGTAATTCAGCTAATTCTTCCCTGGACAGTTCTTTGATTTTATGCACAAGCAGTTTTGCTGAATCAAGAAATTCAGGTATCGTGTAATCTGTCACGTATTGCTGGTGCGAGAAGTTCTGGATTTTGGCAGGTGACAGGAGTAGGATCATGATGATTTGATTAATTATTCTGGTTCACAAAGATACTATTTCTTCACTTGGTAAAATTGCATTAAAGTGAAATGGCAATTTGAACTGAATATCTTTGGGTAATTTGTCGCTTACTGTTTTGCTGTTTATTCTTTTAAAGTCTGTTTTAATAAAAACGGACCTGCCTTTTGGCAAGTCCGTTATATAAATGTGATTCAAAAAAGATTAATTTATTTTCTTTCCCTGTTCCAGTTGCAAAGTACGGGTTGGCTGGTCACACACTTCAGTAGGTCCATAGTATTGAATAGGACCCGGGTAAATGTAACTGATTTTATCTCCTGCCCAGTCTTCACGAACCGATTCGAAATATTTAAACGGAGCACCTTCCAAATGAACCAATGCTTTTTGAATAACGGGTTTCATTTTACCATGGCGACGTTCCATATTCATCATCATAGTAATCGGCACACCGCCTGCAATCCATTCGCTTGCCGGAGCATTCAGGTTACGTACAGATGACATATACCCCGTTTTTCCTTCCGAAATTAAGATAGAAGCTGTATAGCCGAGTGAGTATGTATAGTCGGCATCAAAGTTTGAAGGAATGGCACAACGTCCTTCGTATCCGAAGAAATGGTTGATAGCAGAGAATTTTCCTTTGTATTTGCCTTCTGCCTTAAGTTGTGCCAGACGTTTTGCCACCATCTCGATCAATAGCTTTTCAGTTTCAATAAGCGATACCTGAACATTGCCATGAGGATCACGATCAAGGGTCAGCTGTTTAGCTATTCCTTTAGGTAAGCTGCGGTAAACATCAGTACTTTCGGGAGTCAGCATTCCTTTTACGTATTCACGTTTTTCTTCATCCGTATTTAAAGCAATGAAATCTTCATTGTCACTTAATAGTTCATTAAGTTCAGCAATCAGGGTTTTCATAGCCGGAATAAATTCTATTAATCCTTCCGGAATCAGGATAGTACCAAAATTAAGACCATGCTTAGCACGGTTTACTACTACTTTGACGATATTATCCACTACATCTTTCAATGTCATATTTTTTGCTTCTACTTCTTCCGATACAATACATATGTTCGGTTGGCTTTGAAGTGCGCATTCCAGAGTGATATGTGAAGCCGAGCGTCCCATCAAACGTATAAAGTGCCAGTATTTCTTAGCTGAATTAGCATCACGCTGGATGTTACCGATTAATTCGGAATACACTTTACAGGCAGTATCAAAACCAAATGAAGTTTCAATCATTTCGTTCTTTAAATCTCCGTCGATAGTTTTAGGACAACCGATTACCTGGATACCAGTTTTGTGTTGGGAATAATATTCTGCTAACACACAGGCATTTGTATTCGAATCATCTCCGCCGATAATGACAATTGCATTAATGCCAAGCTTTTTGCAAATATCTGCGCCTTTTTCATATTGCCATTCTTCTTCCAGCTTAGTTCTACCTGAACCTATAATATCAAAACCACCCGTATTAAGGTATTCTGTTACAATTTCTTTGGTCAGTTCTATATATTCATGATCTACTAATCCACTTGGACCTCCCAGAAAACCGAATAATCTGTTTTCAGGATTAAGTGCTTTTAATCCATCATACAGTCCACAAATAACATTATGGCCTCCGGGTGCCTGACCTCCGGAGAGGATGACGCCTACTGCCACACTTGGATATTCTTTTTTTGCTCCCGGTTCAATGGTTAGCAAAGGCATTCCATACGTGTTTGGAAAAAGATTCTTGATGTCAATCTGGTTGGCTACCGACTCGGTGGCATCACCTTCAATAAGGACAACATTGCCTTTGAATGCAGCCGGCAATTTTGGTTGATAGCTGGCACGTGCAATTTGCAACGGACTTTTAGTCATTAATTTCATAAATAATAATATATTATAATAGTTTGATATTCAAATATATGTTTTTCCTGCGATCTGACTGCAAAATTAAAGAAAAATTTCTACAATACAAAAAAGAATGCAGATGGAATTATGTGTAAAACTAAGGAGATGCTTCTTTTCTGAATTATTATGGCTCTGGTTCCTTTTCAACGTTATCAATATCAACAGTATCAACCTGTTTTACTTATTTTTGTCGGACAAACAAATTTATCAATTATTATCACTACCTTTGCGCCCGAATTAAAACAACATATACGTTGTGAGTAAAATATCCGCACACACTGCATTAACCTTTGCAGACTGCTTATCTGAGGGTACACGTTTTGGAAAAACGAATGAAACCCGAATCCACTTTTGTTCTTAAAAGCTCAAAAGTTTTATGAGGGTTCCATGAGATACTGGTTTTAACAACAGCTTTCTCATGAAATAATCGCCGGATTACTACTCGAAACGTGTACTAAAAACAACAAAATGACATTTAAAGAATTGAATTTGAAGGACGATATCTTATCGGCCATCGAAGAGCTTGGCTACGAGTTTCCTATGCCCGTACAAGAAAAAACTATCCCCTTCATGTTGGAGCAAACAGCCGATTTAGTGGCATTGGCTCAGACAGGAACAGGTAAAACTGCAGCTTTCGGGTTGCCTGTATTGAACTTAATTGATGCTACGCGCAAACAAACGCAGGCATTGGTGCTTTCACCAACCCGTGAATTATGTATCCAGATTGCGAATGACTTAAAAGGTTATTCCAAGAACATGCGTGGAATGCGTATTGTACCGGTATATGGTGGCGAAGATATTCGTACTCAACTCCGTCAACTTGATACTCCTCCGCAAATTATTGTAGCTACACCGGGTCGTTTAATTGACCTGATTGAGCGTGGTAAAGTAGAATTGGGAGCTATTGACTTCCTGATCCTTGATGAAGCAGACGAAATGCTGAACATGGGATTTAAGGAAGACATTGAAACAATCCTTGAACGTACTCCAGACACCCGTCGTACTATGTTATTCTCTGCAACCATGCCAAGGGAAATAGCCAATATCGCAAAGCGGTATATGAAGAACTACGAAGAGATTACCGTTGGAACAAAGAATGCAGGTGCTGAAAATGTAGAACATATCTATTATGTTTCACAGGCTAAACAACGTTATATGGTATTGAAACGTATCGTGGATTTAAATCCTGATATTTACGGTATCGTTTTTTGCCGTACCCGTATGGAAACAAAAGAAGTGGCCGACAAGCTGATGCATGATGGTTACAGTGCCGATGCACTTCATGGTGACCTTTCACAGGCACAACGTGACACGGTTATGCAGAAATTCCGTATCCGCAATATCCAGTTGCTGGTTGCTACTGATGTAGCTGCCCGTGGATTGGACGTAAGTGATCTGACACACGTGATCAATTACAACCTGCCTGATGATGTCGAAATCTATACTCACCGTAGCGGTCGTACCGGTCGTGCCAACAAAAAGGGTGTGGCTGTATCGATTATCCATTCAAAAGAAAAATTTAAGATCAAAGATATTGAGCGCATGCTCCATAAATCGTTTGAGCAACAACAGATTCCTAACGGACTTGAAGTTTGTAAAAAACAATTGTTTTATATGATCGACCGCATGGAAAATGTGGAAGTAAGTGAAGAACAAATTGAAACTTACATGCCTCAGATCATGAAACAATTAGAATACCTCAGCAAAGAGGAACTTCTGAAACGTTTCGTATCGTTGGAATTTAACCGTTTTCTGAGTTATTACAAGAATGCCGAAGATCTGAACCTGCCTGACCGCGGTTTTGAACGTGGCGAACGTGGTGAACGTGGTGAAAGAGGTGAACGTGGATCAAAACCGGGAGGTCGTATTCGTTTGAAAATGAATGTTGGCGAGAAGGAAGGAATTGATCCAAAGCGTTTGTTGGGTATCATCAACGATGTTACCGGAGACAAATCCATTAATATCGGATCCATCGAAGTAACCAATAAATTTACATTCTTTGATGTATTTGCCGATCAGCTCGATCAGGTCGTTACTGCATTTGCAGGACAGTCGGAAGTAGAAGTAACGGAAGCCAAAGGAAGCAGAACCTTCGAAGGTGGTGGTAGCCGCAAACCGGAATATCGTCCTCGTAGTGGTGGAAGCTCAAGTTCTTATTCTGGTGGTGGATATCGCGGTGGAGATCGTAGCTCAAGCAGCCGTCCAACCGATTCTACCGGAGGTGGTGAAAAGCCATGGCGTAACCGTGATGCGAGTGATCGTGGAAGCAGCCGTTCTTCAGCAGCAGGTAGCAGTGAACGCAGAAGCGGGTCTTCCTATAAAGGGGGAAGTTCTTCCTACAAGAAAAGATCGTAAGTGTTTATATAAATAAAAACAAGAACGGGTAATTCAGAAATGAGTTACCCGTTCTTTTTTTGTTTAACCCTATATTAACTGCTTATCTTCTTAAACATCCATTCATAAAAATACCGCCTCACTGATTGATTTGAGTGAGGCGGTAATAATATAGATTAATCTGTGCTTTTAATATTTAGAGTTCTACAAAATTTTATTCCTGATGAATGAAGTGATTTGCTGTCCTGAAATAATTTTCAACCCAACGTACCATTTGTTTGTCTGTCATTACATCCGCCGATTCAACAGATAACAATCGGGAATGTATCTGCGGATATTTAGCCATTTGGGCTACAAATTCTTTTTTTATTAATGAAGGACCAAATAATACCAATTCATCTACATCTTTAATCCCCTGCAGGATATCCTTGAAGTATTGATGTTTTTCATTTTTTAATTTATGCATGTTTTTTATCTCCGTACTGTAATGCTGATTCCCAAACCGGGCAAATTCTTTTGTGTCACCGGGTAGTCTGAGCTTTGTCTGAATAAGGGAAGAAATTGTTACACAAGTCTCATTTGATATCTTTGGAGACTTACCCATCCTTTCTCCGGGTAGGGGATTCGTTATATTTGCACGGTGTTCAACTCCATTTAAGGATATGATGACAGCTTTTTCTGTATCAATCCAAACGCCAACTTTCTTTTTCATACATGTTGATATTAATTAAATTATTACAAGGAAGAATTTCCCGTTCTAAGATTAGCAACCTGGTTGAAATTAAATTTTTATTCAAAGGTTTCATTATTTCAAAGATCATGGTTTATTCTGTATGAGGAACAATTGCCAAATGAAAATGTTGTTTGTCAATATTCAGTTTTATGTTATTTAACGTCATTGAATTTTGCAAAATGGCTCTATCACTCAATTTTCCTTTCAACTGAAATGTTGAATATCCAGGTATAAATTCATTTTTTGTTTTAATCCAGTTCCGGTAGTTTATACCATATCTATGGACGATTGTAAACAAAAGGACTTTAGATTCGTTGAATTATAACACTTGCTAAAAAATTATGATATGCTTTCAGAAAATTATAAGGAACTATATGAGCGATTAATTCCAACCATTGATTCGAAACGTATTTTCCATGATCCGCTTCATACTTTGGCATTTGGTACAGATGCCAGCTTTTACCGGCTGATTCCTAAAATGATTATCAAGACAAAAAATGAACGTGAAGTATCATTAATACTTCAGGAAAGTTCAAAACTATCTCTTCCAGTCACATTCCGCGCAGCAGGTACCAGCCTTTCGGGACAGGCCATCTCGGATTCTGTGCTTATTATTGCAGGATATCACTGGAATAAGTACCATATTGATCCTCAAGGGTTGAATATCCGGTTACAACCGGGCTTAACCGGTGGAAGGGTAAATGCACTATTGGCCTCTTTTGGGCGGAAGATAGGACCTGATCCTGCTTCCATTAATGCTGCCATGATTGGTGGGATTGCTGCAAATAATGCAAGTGGCATGTGTTGTGGTATTTCCGAAAATTCGTATAAAACGGTTGCTGCTATGCGTATTATTTTTGCTGATGGTACAGTGCTTGATACTTCCGACCGTGAAAGCAAGAACCAATTCAGACTTACTCACAGACAGCTACTGGATCAGATCACTGAAATGGCGCTTTCAGTCAAAGCCAATGAGCAACTTAGGAACAGAATTGCCCATAAGTTTAAGATGAAGAATACTACGGGCTATAGCCTGAATGCCCTGATTGATTTTACTGACCCGTTTGATGTGATCGAACATCTCCTGATTGGCTCCGAAGGAACTTTGGGCTTTATATCCGAAATTACCTATAAAACGGTTGTCGAGCATCCCTTTAAAGCCAGTTCATTAATGATCTATCCGGATATTGAAAAAGCATGCAGGGTAGTGTCGCTCTTAAAATCAGCACCGGTTGCAGCTGTGGAACTGATTGACCGGGCAGGTTTGCGATCGGTAGAGGATCAGGTTGGTGTGCCGGATTATCTGAAAACATTGAATCCCTATGCCTGTGCCATTCTGGTTGAGACGCGTGCAGGCAATGTGGAAGCACTGAATCGACAAATGAACGATATACTTGATGTCATTCAGGTTATTGAACCTGAAAAACCTGTTGTATTTACCTCTATTGCTTCTGAATATGCCTTGCTTTGGAATATCCGCAAAGGGTTATTCCCATCGGTAGGAGCTATGCGTAAAACCGGAACAACCGTTATCATTGAAGATGTGGCTTTTCCTGTATCAAGGCTGGCAGAGGCAACCCTTGATTTACAAAAGCTATTCAAGAAATGGGATTATCAGGAAGCAGTTATTTTCGGTCATGCATTGGAAGGTAACCTGCATTTTGTTTTTACACAGGATTTCGGGAGCCAACCTGAAATAGACCGGTATAGCAGGTTTATGTCTGATGTATCCGAAATGGTCGTTTCAAAATATGATGGGTCTCTGAAAGCTGAACATGGAACAGGTCGTAATATGGCGCCGTTTGTTGAAATGGAGTGGGGGAGGGAAGCCTATGAACTGATGAAACGAATAAAACAAATTTTTGATCCGAATAATTTGCTGAATCCGGGTGTAATTTTAAATAATGATCCGGAAGCACATCTTAAGAACTTAAAGCCAATACCTGCTGCCAACGAGAAGATTGACAAATGCATAGAATGTGGTTTCTGTGAGCCATCGTGTGTTTCTGCTGAACTGACATTGACTCCCCGACAACGAATCGTGGTATACCGCGAAATGGTGTCCCTGGTCAACAGTGGGCATGAACCTCATTTAGCTGCCTCACTCGCTAAGAATTTCAACTATGAAGTTAATGAAACGTGTGCTACCGATGGGCTTTGTGCCATAAGTTGCCCGGTAAAGATTGATACAGGGAAATTGGTCAAAATACTTCGTACTGAAAATATAGGACGTAACCAGCATCGTGCCGTATGGGTAGGAGACCGTATGGGAACAGTCACATCATTTGTACGTTCAGCACTCTCAGTGGTAGGTTCATTTCATTCGATACTCGGTACTCCGGTTATGAAAGCCGTATCAGGGGGAATCCGAACTCTATCTGCTAATAAAGTTCCTATGTGGAACCCATATATGCCACATGGAGCCAAAGCAATCAATGTCCATCAACAACAGCCTTCAAATTTGCCGCATAAGGTCGTATATTTTCCTTCCTGTATCAACCGTTCAATGGGTGTTTCGGCTGAACATGCAAAGGAAAAAGATCTTTCGGAAAAGATGGTGGAACTAATGAACAAGGGTGGTTATGAAGTGATTTATCCTGATAACCTGAACAGTCATTGCTGTGGTATGGCTTTTTTAAGCAAGGGTTATACAGAAGCCGGACTTAAAAAGTCGAATGAACTGGAAGCTGCGTTGCTTAAGGCCAGTGAAAACGGAAGATATCCGGTAGTATGCGATATGAGTCCCTGCCTGTATACTATGAAAGATAATATGGGAACAAAACTGAAGTTGTATGAACCTGTCGAATTTATCCTGGAATTCTTGCTTCCCAACCTCGAAATAACGCCATTGTCGGAAACCATTACGATATTTCCAGTGTGCAGCACAAAAAAGATGGGCCTTGAAGATAAACTGGTTCTGCTTGCTGAAAAATGTGCATTAGGTGTTTTTGTTCCCCAGACTAACTGTTGCGGCTTTGCCGGTGACCGTGGTTTTACATTCCCGGAATTGAACGAGCATGGCTTACGGGATTTAAAGAACCAAATACCTAAAGAGGTTAAGTTTGGTTACTCAACAAGCCGTACCTGTGAAATAGGGTTAAGCCTTCACTCCGGCATTTCCCATCAATCCATCGTGTACCTTGTTGATCGGGTTAGTAACACAAAATTAAGTGTTTAGTACATCCAACCCATCTACATAAAAGCATAAAGAGTGATTTTCTTAAAAGTCAGGGAAGTCAGCATCATTCATTTCAATTCGAATGATTATCTTTGCACCTTAAATTTGTAAGAACGTATGGAACCAGTACTCAACGAGCCCAAAAAGTTATATAACGAACCAATGCACACCTGCGAACATATCCTGAACCAAACCATGGTTCGTATATTTGGTTGCCCAAGGTCAATGAACGCTCATATAGAAAGGAAGAAATCCAAGTGTGATTATATCCTTCAACAGGCTCCAACTGAAGCACAGATTGCAGCATTGACAGATAAAGTGAATGAAGTGATTGATAAGCATCTCCCGGTAACCATTGATCTTATGTCAAGGGACGAAGCCGGCAAACTGGTCGATCTTTCCAAACTGCCTGCCGATGCTACCGATACATTACGCATTGTACGTGTGGGTGAATACGATGCATGTGCCTGCATTGGACAGCACGTAGAGAATACTTCGGAGTTAGGCCATTTTGAAATCATAAGCCACGATTACGAAGAGGGGCGATGGCGTGTAAGGTTTAAGTTGGTATAATCCATATAAACTTCAAAATGTACGATCACGATCAAACCTCAAAATGTACGCAGTACTTTTGAGTGTTTTCTTAAAAGTTTTGCAACTAAAATGTTCTCAACAATGCTCTACTCTTATAATCAATTTTTATTTTCTCTATGATAACCGAAACTACCGATCAACCGGTCATTAATAACCCACCTATAGCTCCACGTAGAAGCCTGAGTGCCCGCTTTTTTCGTTTTATCCGAAACCTGATTGTACTTTTTTTTATTATCAGCATTGTATGGGTTGTCCTGGGCCTTTTCCTGCCTGTATTTATTACTCCACTTATGGTAATTCGATCTGTTGAGCAGATAGCTCAGGGTGAATTTCCCAGGAACAGCAAACGGTGGGTATCGATTGATGACATCTCACCAAATATGATACAGGCAGTAGTAGCCTCGGAGGATAACCTGTTCATGCAGCATCATGGTTTTTCGTTTGAGAGTATGAGCAAAGCCTTTGAACATAATCTTCGGGGTAAACGTATCCGCGGTGGAAGTACCATTTCACAGCAAACCGCCAAGAATGTATTCCTGTTCCCCAACCGTTCGTATATACGCAAAGGGCTCGAAGCATATTTTACTGTACTGATCGAAATAGCCTGGCCGAAGAAACGCATCATGGAGGTGTACCTGAATGTCATTGAAACGGGTGATGGTATATATGGGGTAGAAGCAGCTTCCCAGGAATATTTTGGTGTACATGCTTCCCGGTTAAGCCGTAAGCAGGCTGCTACCATTGCTGCCTGTCTGCCTAATCCCCGGCGGTTTAATGCAGGAAGCCCTTCCGGCTATATTCAACGACGAAGCTCAAAGATTGCAGGCTTGATGGGCAAAGTGGAACAGGTTAATTTTAACAGGAAGAGTGTACCCCCTGTAAAACATAAACATAAACACCGACATAAATCATCATGAATCGAATGATTGAATACCAGGATTGGGGACTGGTGGAGTACAATGAAGCCTGGGCTAAACAGGAATCACTCTTTTCCACCTCCATTGAGAAGAAAATGCAGGGACTTCCAACAGACAATTACCTCGTTTTTTGTGAACATCCCCATGTCTACACTCTGGGTAAAAGTGGTGATGAACAAAATATGCTGTTGAACATGATCCAGCTGCAGGCTAAACATGCCACTTTTGTCCATTCCAACCGGGGAGGTGACATAACCTATCACGGTCCGGGACAGGTGGTAGGCTATCCGATCTTTGATCTGGCTAATTTTGAACTCGGACTCAAACAATATATCTTTAGGATTGAAGAAGCTATTATTCAAACACTTTCCCTGTACCGGATTCCTTCCACCAGGCTGGAAGGATCAACGGGTGTATGGTTGGATGTTGGAGAGCCTGTTTGTCGTAAAATCTGTGCTATTGGGGTACGTAGTTCCCGGTATGTCACCATGCATGGCTTTGCTCTGAATGTCAATACCCAACTGGAATACTTCAGTTATATCAATCCCTGCGGATTTATCGATAAAGGAGTTACCTCCATGGAAAAAGAACTTGGTGGAAAGGTAGATATGGATGAACTTAAAGTCAGGTTAAGAGAATGTATTGAAGAACAGTTTAGTCGGTAGTCGGTAGTCGGTAGTCGGTAGTCGGTAGAAAATATTCGGTAGTAGGTAGTAAGTAGAAAGAAAAGAAATAGTAAATAGTAAAAAAAACAGTGTATTAGACTTATTTCCAGAAGTTGGATGTTTGTTAAACAAATCTATTTTACAATAAAAGGAATATAAATATATATTCCTTTTATTGTAAAATATTAAATTGGTTTATAATGTAATATCGGTTTAAAATGAAAGAATCTATAGTCCTTACTACTTACTTTTTTCTTTTTCTTCATTCTACCGACTACATTCTACCTACATTTCTACCTACTACCGACTACTTTCTACCGACTACCTACTACTATCTACCTACTATTCAGATGCTTTCTGAATTGCCTTTTGTGCTTCTACTTCTGCCTTTGCATTAATGTCTGCTGCTTTTTTAGTGGCTTCATCCAGTATCTTATTCGCTGTTACCTGTGCAATCTTCCTGGTAATCGGATTCGACGCTTTTGCCACAAGCTGGTCGCCTTGTGACTGTGCATCTGCTATCAGTTTATCACTCAGTTTATGTGCTTCACTTCTTATCCGGTCGGCCTGGTCCTGTGCAGTCTTTAAGGCTGCTTCCTTTTGTTTCCGGATTTCATCGGTGGCTTTAGCCTTAGCTGCATCAACTTGCTTGTTTACTTCAGTGGCTATCTTTGCCTTTGCATCGCCTACCATTGTATTAAAGGTACCAGTCAAATCCAGTGAGACTTTTGGCTTTGTGAATGTTCCTCCGATTTTCATATTTACCGTTGAAAATTTTCCTAAATTAAATTTATCAGGCAATTGCACATTGCCTGCGTAGGCAATGGATTTATCTAACCCTGTCGATCCTCCCAGATTCATTTTTATCCCACCCAAACTTATATTAAACGGTTTGGTATTTAGTTTTCCATCTTTGATAGTGAAGTTAAGCGCGACATCCTTTATGTTTGGATTAGAAAGATCCGGACGTTTCAATGTTGAAGCCAGTGTTGTTAATACCTGTACATTCGACAGACCCACTGATTTGGTGGAGAATGATCCGTTCCCGGCAAATGATGCCAGATCAGGCATCATATCGTTTTGCAACAAGGAATTGAATGCGAATTTAGTGGAGAACTTCCCGGTGGCATTGCTGAAAATAGGTACTATTTTTTGTAGTGTTTCCACCTGACTGAATACTTCTGTGAAGACAACATCGTTGATGTTCAGGTCGAAGTTTACGTTTGGCTTTTTGGGATTGTTAGTGCTGTACACTCCATTCAGGGTCATGTTACCCCCAAAAGCCTGTACGCCCATGTTCTGAAATTTCACATCCCCGTCGAGTACCCTCAATATCCCTTTGGCATTGGTGAAATTCATTTTTCCGTAAACCAGTTGTTTGAAGTCTGATTGCATGGTAAAGTCTATGTTCTTTGGTACCACAAATACTGTTAGTTTTGTGCTGGTAGCATCAGGCTTTGTGTTGGCTTGTGACATAAAATCGCTGACATTGAAATATGTCGATTGCAAAGCCAATTGACCTTTGAGTGTCTTTTTCTGCAGGGCGTATGCTACGAAGTTCTCGAGCTTACCGGTTGCCGATATATCATTGCGTCCTATTTTGATTTTCAGGGTTGCCAGGTTTACATACTGATTATTGAAAAGCATGCTGGCTTTGGTGATCGATATGTCCTGTGGCAATGAACTCATTTTGGCAATCATATCGGTGATCGTCATACTGCCACCGAATTTGAATTTATCGTATTGATTCTTCTCGTAATACGACATACGCCCGCCCAAATCGAGATTCATATCGAGAACCCCACTTAGCTTAGTATCCTTCGAAAGCGGATAGAGTTCTTTAATATTCCCTAAATTCACCTTCCCGATTGCTTTCATCAACAGTTCGGGGTCGGACATAGGATACGCAATCCGCAGTTGGGCTGTAAATGGATTCCCTCCCATCAGGAACGAAAACTTCGATATATCAATCAGGGTTGCATCCAGTGTCTTGCCAGGGTTTGAGATCTCAGCGGCTATATTGATGTTTTGTAGTTGTTTGGGCAATTTCGGATATTGAAACCATCCTTTCACTGCTGTGAGTTTGAAATCGAATGCCGGATAGTTGTCACCAATCATTTTTCCCTTCATAAAACCGGTCATTGCCACATTCCCCCCTGCCTTGACTCCTTCGAACGAGTTGGCATAAATAGCTGGTATCATGGATAATATCGCCTTAAAATCCACTTTCTCGGCATTCAATTTTAAATCCATATCATACCCGTTGTCCAGTATTTTCACCCATCCTGTAAATGAAAGCGGGATGGCATTGAGGCGTGAAGCATTTTTGCTGAAGGTAAAGATCATACGGTTCATATTCGCATTGATATCCGCATTCAGTTCAGCATCAGCATTGGACAAATATGCGATACCATCCATCACATAATTGATTTTTTCCACCGTTGTGTGTGTTACGAGCAGTGAACTGTCAGCCGTAAGATCACCGCTGGTGGTATGGTTTAGGTTTCTGATTTCAGCTTTCATCTTACCCTGTTCATCCCAATACACGATATCGGCATTTTTAATTACAAAATCCTTTAGCTTCAGGTTGAACTTGCTGGCTGATGTATCAGGATGTTGAAGGGTTGTGTCCTTTTTCATAATGTTCCAGTTCGCTTTCCCGTTAGCCAACATATGTGCCAGTACCCGGGAGTCACTAAACTGCAATTTCTTTATTTCATATCCTTTATTTGAAAACAAGCTCTTCAGGTTCAATACCAGATCCACTTTTTCGCACGAAAGTAAAGTATCTTTAGCAAACTCATTCACTCCCACAATGTGCAACTTCCTTACACGCACCGTTGCATTCGGGAAATGGCGGATAAAGCTTAAACTAAAATCGTCGAAATCAACCCTGGCAAGCAGTTTTTTATTTACCTGCTCTATGGCCAATGTCTTTATTTTTCCACTAAACGCGAACGGCATTACCAGTAACGTAGCAAACAATACTCCGAAAACCGACAGGCCAATGATCAGGCCTTTTTTTACTTTTGTATTCATATGGATTTGAAATTTTAGGATATTTTATATCAACAAAATAATAATGCCACTTGTTCATGAATTAGTGTTTTCAAATTTAGTAAATTCGGTACAAATTAGTGTCTGTGCTACTTATTGTGTCGTTAACATTGTCAGATCTTCATCCCTGTTATTTCTTTATGACTCACTCCAACTAGTATGTATAATTGGTGAAAACAGTTTCTTAAAATTTACTGTTGGAAGGGAAATGGCATAATATTACTGAATTATTCTAATTCTACTCCACTAAATTCAGCCTTTATTTGTTCAAGGTTGAGAGGGGGTTGAGAGGGGGTTGCGAGGGGGTTGCGAGGGGGTTGCCTGGGGGTTGCCTGGGGGTTCGGAGGGGTAAACCTCATTAAACCCTCATTGAACCCTCACTTAACCCACTCTGAAGTATGAATAAATGGCATGGAAGTTAACGTTATTTATAAATAACATTTTATGTAAATACTTTGTTTTGGGACAGTTCAAAAAAGTGTGTCAAAATTATAAATCAAATAAAAAGTAATAATTTTGGACATGGAAAAAAAGAAAAGAACAAAAGCTCCCAGTATGGAGGATTTGATTCCCGATGCTAACAGACGCA